>BNJU01003248.1_pt1 | contig 110257 bp, 124 predicted proteins | sample 8539281 | NCBI WGS metagenome assembly BNJU01 (sample SAMD00202456, study PRJDB9452) | human saliva metagenome | isolation source: human saliva | place: Japan
GTGCGCGCGTGCGCGCGCGCGCAAAACGCAGCGTGTGCGCGCGGATGACGGAACGTCAGTCCAGCGTGGGTCACGGCTTGACCGAGCAGGACCGGTCCGGCGCGCGGGCGCACGGCGGTCTGCCTTCTTGCGCTGGAACAGGAGCGACGTTGACGAGCCCGTACACCTTCCACTCCGCGCCCACCCTCGACGTGGACGGTCAGCTTCTGAGATCTTCCGCCCGGACGCCGTGGACGGCCTGGGCAGGCTGCTATCTGCCTCAGCTGTCCTGGCCGAGAACCTGCTGCTGCGCACCGAGGATTGCCCGGCGCCAATGTCACCGCCGACCACGTGCGCGCCCTGGCCGCCTGGGACGGGCACGTCGAGCCGGACACCGAGATCCAGTTCACCCCCGCCCGCGTCATCATGTGCAGGACTTCACGGGCGTGCCCTTGCATCGTGGGATCTGGCCACCATGCGCGAGGCGGTGGCGGACCGCGGCGACCCGAAGGTCATCAGCCCACTGGCCCCGCCGAGATGGTCATCGACCACCCGTGCAGATCGACCTTCGGCCTGGCTGCTCCCTGAGATCAACAAGAGGCGAGTACGAGCGCAACGCCGAGCGCCATCGGTTCCTGCGCTGGGGCAGGGCGCCCTGTCCAACTTCCGCGTCGTCCTGCCGGGCACCGGTATCGTCCACCAGGTCAATATCGAGTACCTGGCCCGCACCGTCTTCACGCGCGGTCGCTGGGCCCGACGGCGCTGAGCGTCGTCCAGGCTACCCCGACACCTGCGTGGGCACCCGACCCCACACCACCACGGTCAACGGCATGGGCGTGTTGGGCTGGGGCGTGCATCGAGCGAGGCCGATACGAGGCAGAGCGTGTCCATGTGCTCATCCCCGCGTGGTCGGCTTCAGGCTCACCGGCTCCATCCCGCCGGGGCCACGGCCATCGACGTCGCTCACCATCACGCAGATGCTGCGCGCCCACGGGGTGGTGGGCAACAAATCGAGTTCTACGGCGAGGGCGTGGCGCAGGTGCTACACAACCGCGCCACCATCGGCAAATATGAGCCTCGCGAGTTCGCTCGACCGCCGCCATCTTCCCGATCGACGAGGTGACCCCTGGACCACCTGCGCCTGACCGGGCGCAGCGAGAGAACTGTGCGCCTGGTCGAGGAGGTACACCGACCCAGGGCATGTGGCACGATCCCGGGGCGCGAACGGTGGGTTCTCCGAGTACCTCGAGGCTCGACCTGGCCACGGTGGTGCCCTCCATCGCCGGGCCCAAGCGCCCCAGGACCGCATCGAGCTGTCGGGGCCAGGGAGCCTTCGAGCGGGCTGCCGACCTACGCCGCCCAGGCCCACAAGCCCACGCCGGTGACCCCGGCCGACAGCGCTCACCGAGCTCGACCACGGGCACGTGGCCATCGCCTCCATCACCTCGTGCACCAACACCCTCCAACCCTTCGCGTCATGGTCGCCGCCGGGCTGCTGGCCCGCAACGCCGTGGCCCGCGGTCTGCGGAGCAAAGCCGTGGTCAAGACCTCCACGGCGCCGGATCAGGTGGTCACGGACTCACTACGCCAAAAAGGCGGGGCTGTGGCCGGCGCCGAACGCGCTGGGCTTCAACGTCGTGGGCTACGGCTGCGCCACGTGCATCGGCAACTCCGGGCCGCTGCCGGAGGAGATCTCGGCGAGCCGTCAACGACGCCGATCTCGCCGTCGTCTCCGTGCTGTCCGGCAACCGCAACTTCGAGGGGCGCATCAACCCCGACGTCAAGATGAACTACCTGGCCTCCCCGCTGGTCATCGCCCACGCCCTGGCCGGCACCATGGACTTCGACTTCGCCACCCAGCCGCTGGGGCGCGACGAGCAGGACTGCGACGTCTTCCTGGCGGACATCTGTCCCGACCCGCCGAGGTCAGGCCACCATCGACGCCACCATCGACCGGCAGATGTACACCCGCGACCACGCCGACGTGTTCGCCGGCGACGAGCGCTGGCGGACCTGGACACGCGAGGGGAGACCTTCGCCTGGGCGAGGATCCACCTACGTGCGCAGGCCCCCTTCTTCGAGGGGCTCACCATGAGCTCACCCCGGTGACCGATATCCGCGGCGCCCGGTGCTGCAGCGCTGCTGGGCGACTCGGTGACCACCGACCACATCTCCCCGGCCGGCGCCATCAAGTCCGACTCCCGGCGGCCTGCTACCTCGCCTCCCGGGGGTGCGCGCCGCGACTTCAACTCCTACGGCTCGCGCCGCGCAACCACGAGGTCGCGATCCGCGGCACCTTTCGCCAATATCCGCCTGCGCAACCAGCCGCTCGACGGCGTCGAGGCGGTTACACCTCGCAACTTCCTCACCGGTGAGCGAGGAGTCGATCTTCGACGCCTCCCTGGCCTACCGGGCGGCCGGCGTCCCGCTCGGTGCTGGGCGGCAAGGAGTACGTCTGCTCGCGCGACTGGCTGCTAAGGGCACCCGCGCTGCTGGGGGTCAGGGCGGTCATCCCAGTCCTTCGAGCGCATCCACCGCTCCAGCCTCATCGCAGTGGGGTGCCGCTGCAGTTCCCGGACGTCGGCGGCGAGCCTTCCGGCCTGGACGGCACCGAGACCTTCTCCGTCACGCTGACGGCGGCTCAACGAGCGCCACGCCCGGACGGTGAGAGCGGCGGGGCCGACGAATCGGTCGTCTCCTTCGACGCGACCGTGCGCATCGACACCGGCGAGGCCGGACTACTCGCTTCCGCAACGGCGGCATCCTCCAGTCGTACTGTGGGCCTGGCGCGCGGCGAGGTCGGCCTGAGGGCCGCGGCCCGCGGTCCTCGCGGTCATCCTCCCGGCGCGTACGCCGTGACCCGCGCGCCTGGTAGTCCAATGCGACTATGAGGAGGGGCCGGCGAGGTAGGAGATGCTCTTCCCCATGTTCGATCCGGGAAGGTGATTTCTCGCTGGTCGGCGAGCGTCCGAGCTCACGATACGGGCGGACTCCGCGAGAGGCGGCGAATCCAGCAGGGCCATCATGACCTCCCGCCCTCGGAGGGGAGTACGGAGGGAATCGCGTACTCACTGCCGTTGTAGGCGATCCAGCGTCGGTGGTGGCGCTCACGGAGGCGTAATCGTCCGAGCTCGAGGTCGTGAAGGCTCGCGTCGACGATCCACGAGCGCTTCGACAGGGAGATAATGGTGCGCTCGACATGGACGTTCGTCCGCGAGTCGAACCTCATTTCGTCAATCGCCGAGGCGCTGCCTGCCAGCCCTCGGCGTGGCGATGCTCACGCGCCGTGCGCCGTCGGCCTGTACGGCGTCAGGCACGGCCACATTCGTGAGTCAGCGGACCGGCCGGAGAGGGGTGCTCGACGCGTTCTCGCGACTCCGGCTTCGCGTCCGATTCCTGACCTCAGGAGGCGGCGGCGTCCGGACCTGACCGCGCCCGGATTCACGGAGAAGGCGAGATAGGCGTGGACCCCTGCTGCGTGGTGACGGGGATGACGGATCGGCGACCGTTTGCGCATGGTCTGAAGGCACGCGGCTCGTCCGGCACTGCCTGCCGGTGCACGATCTTCGCCGCCGACTCTTTCCAGGACGCGGCGGCGAGGTCGCCTGATCGGACGTTGCGTCCGATGCTAACGACCAGCCCTACTTCCCGGCGGGCCGGTGAGGCGACGAGTTCGCCCGTGGTCCTGGGCCACGATGAAGATCCAGGCTGACCGTATGAGAAATGCCGTCGTTTGAGCCGATGCGTCTGCTGTTCTGGAGACATCCCGCATGGCATCGATGTGTTCGCCCGTATTCAAAGTGCGCAGGACGCCGCCGTATTGTTCTTTGGACTCAGGAGACTTCGATCACTGGATACAATGAGATCCTTCCGTCCCATGTCAGAAGAGGTTTAAGCGTCGATCCGGCGACCGTAAATTTATAGTCGGAGGAGTGGCGCGTGACTACCACTCCAGCCCAGTGAGGTGTCCCCATTAATCGCGCGGATTTGTACTGCTCGGATGGTCGCGTGCGATTGATCGGCACTCCGTAGAATGGCCTGTCTCGTCACCATAGCCATATGGACATGTCAATGGTTTCCCAACTCCTGACCGGTTGGTGATGCGAAAACAGTGTTCGTCAGTGAAAACCCATCCGTCGGCGAGCCAGATCGCTCTTCCGGGCGATTCTTAGCGGGCTGGGCCTCGCCGATGTCGTCATCTACTACAGCACGGTGACGCAGTGCTTCGAATCATCATTCGCACGTCACATGCTATGGAGTGCGCCAGTGGCGAGATTTATCAGTGTTCACCGGCAGACTGGGCGTGTCTGGTCGCCCTGGTGGGCTGAGAGTGGACTTCCGGCGGTCTGTGGTGAGGCGCGCGAAATCATTCTGTTCCGATCTTCTTTGTCCAAAGTCTGTGATCGACCGTCGAGCTCCAAGCACTGCACTGATCCTCGGTATCCGCAGCGAACGGCATAGTTGCCAATGAAATCCGTAAGGATACTCCTACCGCATCGACCAGGGGCATCGGAATATGTTCGCCCGTCCTGCTGTCAATGAGCCAGATGCGGTCATTGAGGCCTTTCTCACCAGGAAAGCACCGGACCGGCGATCAAGGCGCAGTGATGGTGCGAGAGAGTTGGGCGGGGGTGAAGCGTGGTGCGCGCGGGGCCTGCCAGGATAGTGTGTTCTGACCAATGAATCCGCTACCAGGGGTCCCCTGCGCGGTCCTATCCTGCCACTTTCGATGTTCCCGAGTCCATCGCCCACACCATCTGCCTGTGGTTGGCGGCCCACCGCAGGGCGCACTGGCGCGAGGCCCTGGCAGAGGGCGGCCACCTGCCGGGTTCAGGCCGTGCTCCTGCTGGGGTGGATGGTGGCGGGCACCGCCCACCACCCTGGCCCCGCGACTCGAAGGTGAGCCGGGCCACGGCCTACAGGTATCTGCATGAGGCCCTGGGGGTGATCGCCGACCGGGCCCCGGACCTTCCCGAGGTCCTGGACCGGCTGCGCCGATCGAAGGAGCCGTTCGTCTGCCTGGACGGGACCCTGATCCGCACCGACCGGGTGGCTCAGCGCAACCCGGACACGGGCCGCCACCTGTGGTACTCGGGCAAGGGGAAGGCGTTCGAGGGGCAACGTGCGGGTGGTGATGGATCACACGGGGTTCCCCGTGTACACGGGTCCGGTGGAGCCCGGCTCCACCCACGACCTGACCGCGGCCAGACTCCACGTGCTGCCCGCCCTGTACCGGTCGGCCTGGTTGGGGATGCCGGTCCTGGCGGACAAGGGGTACCAGGGCGCCGGGATCGGCATCCTCGTGCCCACGAAGAACCCCTGCCCGACACCGGACGAGGAGACCCGCAACAACCTGCTGTCCGCCCATGCGGGCCCCGGCCGAGAGGGCCAATGCCATGTTCAAGCACTTCAGGGCCCTGCAACGAGTCTCCCTCGACCCCGCGACCATCACCACGATCATGGCCGCCGCCCTCGTCATCATCACCCTCTGGCGCGATTCCTGACACGCGAGCCCCGGTGAGAAAAGGCCGTATGTAGTTCCCCAGCACCTCGGCTTGAGCCGTCTGATAGTCGCTGCTAGTGCGATTAACCGTGATCTCCCGCATGCTTCTCGAGGCTGTCGCCAGAAACGTCAAGTAAGTGATCGTGCACGGCCTGCGATGAACTGTCGTCCGTGTCAATCACCACGAACTGGTTCTCGCCTCCCCAAGACATCCCTGCGATTATCGAGACAGCGTCGAGACTTCCAGATTCTGGCGCCATTCCCGGCCCAGCCGGAGGCGAGGTGGTTGCAGGCGCTGGTGCCCGTGCTGGCGATGCCACGGTTTTTCTGACCGCGATGGCGGCTCCTCCGACGAGAACGAGGATCGGCGACGAGGACCGCGGCGATAATGGCCTGCGCGGGCGCCGTCTGCGTTCGAGGCGATGCGGGTTGAATCCGCGTGGAGCCGGAGTCGGCGCTGGCGGCGAGGCCGCGGCTTGCGCCGGCGTCGGCTCGGACGGATCGCGGTGGTGCGCCGGGCGAGGCGGGCTTGGACGGCGGCCGGGGAGGCGCAGCTTTCAGTCGACTGGGTCGGGGTGAGGTGGCGGGCCAAGTGCGGCCAGGGCGGGGTGCAGGTCGGGTCAGTAGGCGGCGATGCGGCCAGCCTCGGCGGCCGAGGTGGCGAGAGGGAGGCGTGCCAGGCGGTCCGCACGTCGGCGTCTGTCGTCCCTGTCGGAACCGGGCTGACTTGCGGGTCTGCTAACGGGAGGCGGCGGAACCGGTGGAACGAGACGGACCCGGCCGGAACGGCGGATCTCTGCCATGGTGACGAGGGACGAGATGACGGGATCGGTGGCCAGCCTGCCCGCGTAGTATGGACTGCGCCCGTCCCGGCTGGCACCCGCTACCTGTACCTTTGTACGCACTGCCGACCGCACCTATATACAATCACCGGGTCCTCGGCGATGGCGACGAACCGGACCTGTACCCCCAGAGACCGGTGAGAGGTTCTCCGCGGCCGGTGGCGAGCAGGATCGAGCGCACGCGGAAGGACGCTTCGACGCCGACGGCGCAGTCTCGGCGCCCGCCCGTGCGACGGAGCCGCGGGGCGGCGAGCGCCGGCGAGGAGTCTGCCGTTGGCGCTGTCCGGGACCGGTTGCGCCCCGTCGTCTGCACTGGTTCTCATGCGCCCCTATTTCTTGGCGCGAGCCGCGTGGTGGCGGTGATCATATCGTACTCATCGCGGCCGCTGATGAGTTCGGGGTTGACGAGGTAGAAAGCGTGGTTTTTCGTCGGAGAATTCATCGTGGAAAGCGACGAGATCACCGTCCTCAGACGGCTCCACGCGCTGTTGATCTGCAGGCCCGTGCCCGTGTTCACGGATGACACCGCCAGCGCCTTGTAGCATGAGCCGCCCGAGGACAGGGAGTGGAATGATGCCGTCTGATCTCGGCGCATGACGACCGACTCGTCGCACGGCTTCAGGGGTCGAGGTCGCCGATTTTGCGTGAATCCCAGCAGTCGCCGGTCGGCTGGCTCTTGCGCATGCCCGACCGTGCCCAGCTGAAGTCATCATCCTGGACGCAGGACTCGGTTGCGGCGGTCGTGTTCCGCTGGTATTCGGTCTCGTGCGCCAGTGCCACTGCGGTAGTAGTGAGGATCCTCCCCGCTGGTGAAGTGTCTCGCGCTTCTCTCGCCCGTGGGGGACAGGATCGTGAGCTTTGCTATTGATATACCGTGCTGTACCAGCCGCCGGCCGAGCACCCTGGGAGTCTCCTCACCGAAGTCATGTACGTATCGCCGGTAGCCGCATCGACTCCGCGCCCGACGCGACGAAGTGCGATGGTGCTGTTCGTCGCCCTGATACACGGATCGGGTAGATCCGTCCGTCGTGAGAGCGGTCGGATGCTGCCGGGTATGGCGGTTCTCCTGACGAGTTCCTTGTCGGTGGATTCTTGGCGCTCCAGCCGGTGCCGTCGGGTCTCCGGAACTGCAGCCGACGATGGCAGGTGCCAGCCCGAGTCCAGGCCTCACCCAGGGGCGCTGGTCGTCTCGCCGTCATCGGCGTCGATGAGCTGAATCGTTGGCAGCGATGATGAAGCGTTCCCAGTAGCGCCCTGCAGATATTGGTGGAGGCGTAGGTTGGGACTGTTTCGTGGTCCACTGCTCCTTCCGGCTTATTGCCGGGAGACGTCGTGAGGCGGTCTCTGCGCTGACATTCTGGTCCGAACCGGTGACCATGCTGACGAGCTGGTCTCGTTCCTGCGAGGACCGACTTCCCGACCGGCGTCACATCGTCCAGGGTCTCGACGGGCGCCTTCGCTGCGGGACGCGGAGGGGCACTGCGATGACTCGGATCGGGGGTCTTGAAGAAGAGCAACCATATTCGCAGGCGGCGGCGCCTCGGGATTGAGGGACGGTGACGAGTACGACGACGGTGAGGACGGTCCGTTGAGTCTGGGCCGCTCTTTGAGGGCGAGGCATACCCGGCGCTGCAGGGGCGGGGGTGAGGGCGAGGCGCGGAGGCGCCTGGGGAGTTTCCGCGTGCGCTGGACGAGGCGATCTGGACGGCGATCGAGGGCGCCCGCAGCCAGTCGACCAGTTCCCGGATAGGGTGGCGCTGGCGGCCAGGATGGCATGCAGGTCGGGCCGGGAGGGCGGCGGTAGGCCAAGTTCGGCGGCGTGGTGGCGAGCGGCGGCGAGAGATCCGGGTCGGGTGTGCCTCGGGCCCGTCAGGACCTGACGAGCCCGGGCGGGACGGCGGGCGGCGGGGTGGCGGGCAGTGGTCGCGCCCACATGGTGCCGGACGCGCGGGCCCCCGCTCGACGTTCGTGGACCCGATTTCTTGTACTTCTCAACCCCGCCGACCGCCCCGAGCGCGGCGAGTCAGCCTGACCTCCGGGACGGTATCAAGGACTGCCAGAGACGTCGGCTCACCGGTAAGTCCGACGCCGGCATCCCTCGTCCGGCTCTCGAGGCGGACGTCAAGAGCGGCCCGGGGCGTAGCCGGTGATGGTTCCCTCGCCGTCCATCTCGCCTACGACGAGGTCGGGGCGCGCGAGATAGAGTGGTCCTTGTCGTCGAGGCTCACCCAGTCGTCCTTCAACCTGATGCCTGCTAATTTCTTGTGACTCGACCGTGAGATAGGCGGCGGAAGAAACTGGTGGTGACATTCCCGATCGGGTCGGTGATCGTGAAACGTCCATCCTTCGTGGGTTTGACGGGACTATCGCAGCCGCTGGGGTAATCGCGCGTGGAGCCGATCTGTCCATTCTCCGTATCGATGAAGACGTCGCCCAGGTGCACCACCATCGTCGAATTGTGCGGTACACGTCCTCGACCGAGACTCTCACGACGAGGTGCAACATGACGTCGATGCCTGTATCGTGGGCTACATCCCCACTCAGACCGGGCCTGGAGATGCGCCACGTTCCCGCAGCCCGGCTGCGTGCCTCGACAGTCCGGGTGCAGGTGTCTGACTCCTATCGGTTACCAATGAGTTTCGTCGCCGGCGATCCAGAACTTCGGTTTTCGCATCTGCCGCCGTTCGGTATATACTAGGTCTCAAGGACCTTGTTGCCGGTGGCGGGGTCGATGACCGTCACGGGCGAGATGTCGTACCCTCGCGAGCGAGTCGGGGAGCGACTCGCTCCACCGCTGCGTCGGAGCATCGCCGCTACTATCAAGGCGGTAACGCGAGACGCGTCGTCGCTGGACACCGGTCGTGCGACATATCGATTACGAGTACCTGGTGCTCTGTCGTCGTCGCTTCATACGAGAACATCACATCCGCCAGGCGATAAGTGGGAGCCCGAGGCCCAATCCGGGGGTGAGCAGCGCACTGGCGTCCACCGCGGCTCCGGTCGGCGTGCTGGTCGGGCTAAGCCGCGGTGGGTTTCTGCATCCAGGCGCGGCGCCCTCCGACGGCGAGCATGAGCATCGATCTGCGAGCGCGGCGGCGGCGATCGCGAGGCCCGCGCCGCAAAGATGCGTCGAGAGTCGTCCCGGTCAGCTTTGGCTGACTGGCGCGGCTGGGCGTCGGCGCCCTTCCGCCTGGACTGCGCTTCCGTCTGCGCGGCCCCGCCTGCGCTGGTTCTTGCTGGGCGGTGTGCGCTGGGCGAGGCGGCCTGGACGGCGCCGGGTGGAGGTGCGCAGCCAGTCGATCGGCGTCAGGTGGCGGGTTGGCGGCGGGGCGTGCAGGTCGAAGCCGTGGCGGCGGCGATGCGGGCCAGCCCGGCGGTCGTGTGGTGAGGGAGGCAGCCGTGGCGGTCCGCGTCGGCGTCGGACCCGGGATGCTCTCCGAGAGGGCGGGGAGGATGTCATGCGGGCATGGTACGAACGTGCGGCCCTCGCCGGACGCGCGCGGAGGGCACGGATGTACCCTTTCATCCCCGCCGGCCGTCTTCGAATTTTGGGTTCTCGCAGTGAGGGCGACGACGCCGGGTCGAGCGGCCCCGCCGCCTGCTCACGCGCCCCGGCTGGGACTGATGAGGCCGGCCTCGTAGGCGGCGATGACGAGCTGGGCGCGGTCGCGGGCGCCCAGGCGGGCCAGGAGCGCGGTGATGTGGCTGCGGCAGGTGGCCCGGGTGATGCCCAGCTCCGCCTCGATCTCGCTGTTGGACAGGCCGCGGGCGATGAGCAGGAGGACCTCGCGCTGGCGGGGCGTGAGCGCCCGACGCCGTCGGCCCGCCGACCGGCGGACGCGCCGACCGCCGCGGCGCTCGGCATGCGGGCCACCAGGCGCGCCAGGACCCGGGGGCTGAGCAGCGACTGGCCCTCGTGGACGGTGCGCACGGCGTCGACGAGGGACTGCGGGTCGGCGTCCTTGAGCAGGAAGCCGCAGGCTCCGGCGCGCAGGGCGCCCAGGACGTAGTCGTCGACCTCGAACATGGTCAGGATGAGGACGCGCGTGCCCCTGAGCGCAGGGTCGGCGCAGATCCGGGTGGTGGCCTCGATGCCGCTCAGCCCCGGCATCTGGATGTCCATGAGGACGACGTCGGGGCGCAGCTCGGCGGTCAGGGCGAGGCGCGGGCGCGTCTCCGGCCGTTCCGACGACGCTCATCCCTCCTCGGCCTGGAGCAGGGCGGCCAGGGTGGTGCGCAGGAGGCCTGGTCCTCGGCGATGAGGACCTGATGAGGCGGGCCGCACGCCGCCCGGCCCGCCGGCGCCGTCGGGCTCAGTCACGGGACCTCCCCGGCAGTGGCTCGGACGCGCGCGGGCCAGGACCCGGGGAGCACGGCCTCGACGGCGAAGCCGGGGCGTCGCCGCGGGGCCCCTGCGGTCAGGAGCCGCCCAGCGCCGCCGGCGCGCTCGCCCAGGCCGCGCAGCCCCTGGCCGCCCCGGGCGGGCGCGCCAGCCGAGGGCCGGGCCGTCGTCGACGACGCGCACGCGCAGCCGCGCTCGCCTCGAGGAGGGCGACGCGGGCGCGGGTGGGGCCCGGCGTGGCGGGCCGTGTTGACCAGGGCCTCGCCCACGACCCGGGCGGCGACCCGGCTCACTCGCGGGCGGTCAGGCCGCCGGGGACCGCCGCGCCCGGGGCCGCATCCGCTCCCGCGCTCCGCCCCTCGCGACGCGCGTCGGCGTCGAGCTCGACCCCGACGCCGGCTCGTCGGGCCCGCGTCGATCGCCTCCGCGAGGCTCCTGCGAGCCTGCCCCGCCCCGGCCCCGGCGGGCGGCGCGGACGCCGTCACGGCTCCCGGGCGTCGAGCGTGCGCTCGTCGCGCAGGACGGCGAGCATGCGCCGCAGGCCCGTCGGTGGCCTCGCGGGAGGCGGCCTCGACGTCGTCCAGGGCGCGGCGCAGGCCGTCGGGGTGGTCTCGAGGCGCCGGGCCACGGCGCAGCGCACGGTGATGGCGCCCAGGTTCCCGGACACGGCGTCGTGCAGCTCGCGGGCGATGACGAGGCGGTCCTCGGCCACCGCGCGCGCCGCCGTCTCCTCGCGCCAGGCGCTGCTCGTAGACGCGCTGAGTCGCGCCGTCGCAGCCACAGGGCGGCGGCGACGAGACCCGTCATGGCGAGAATCGTCGTCATCTGAATGCGCGGGAGGGGCACGGGTAGACGCCGATGAGAGAGGCCGGTGCCGACGATGAGCGCGGCGGTGCCCGTGATGGCGCGTCCGAGTGCGGAGTGGCGCGGGAGGGCGTCGAGGGCGGGCACGAACGCAGTCTCAGGAGGGACGGCCTGGGGCTTCATCGGACCAGGGTTCGACGGACCTGGGTCCGAGACGCCGGCCCGGTATTCGGCCCGACGAGCGATGCGCGCCGCGACCCTGGCGCGGCGAGGGTGGCCCGCGATCAGTATTGAGAACCTCGTCAAACGGCACGGGGTCGCGGAGGTGCTCCACGGCGTGAGCCTGGAGGCCCGCCCGGGCCGCGTCACTGGTTTCGCGGGCCCCAACGGCGCCGGGAAGTCCTCGACCCTGCGGTGCCTGCTGGGGCTGGACCGGGCCGACGGCGGCGCGCGCTCATCGGCGGGCGCCCCTACCGCGAGCTGCGCGAGCCGCTGCGCACGGTGGGCGCAATGCCTCGACGGCTCCGGCGCACACCCCTCGCGCACGGCCCGCGGGCACCTGGCGTGGGTCGCCTCGGGAGCGGGCATCGGGCGGCGCCGGGTGACCGAGGTGCCTCGACGCTCGTCGGCCTCGGCGAGGCGGCCGGACGCCGGGTGCGCACCTTCTCCCTGGGGAATGGGCTCAGCGCTGACTGGCTCGCGGCGCTGCTAAGCGACCCGGAGGTGCTCGATCCTGGACGAGCCGGTCAACGGCCTGGACCCGGAGGGATCCGGTGATCCGCACGCTGCTGCGCCGTCGGGCCGACGCCGGGGGCACGGTCCTGCTGTCCAGCCACGTCCTGGCCGAGCTGGCTGAGGTGGTCGACGACGTCGCCGTCATCGCCGACGGGCGGTGCGGGCGGCCGACGCCTGACTGAGATCGCTGCGGGCCACCTGAGCCTGGAGGAGGCCTCTTCTCCTGACCGGGGCGCCCGGCGGCCTGGCGGGCCGGGCGGGCCCGTGCCGCCCGGCGCGCGCGCGGAGGGGTCTGCATGAGCGCGGCGACGCGCTGATCCGCTCGCTCAGGGCGGAGGCGCGCAAGACGGCCGGGTTGCCGTGGCGCGTGGTTAGGGGCGGCGCTGGCGCTCGCCCTGCCGGTCCTGGTGGAGTACTACGTCAATCACGACCTGGCGGACGAGCTGGCTGCCGGCGACCCGCGGGCGTCGGCGCGGCTGGGCGACGTCGGCGTCATCGGCCTGCGTACATGGGGACGACGGGGATCGGTGCTGGCGGCGAGCGTCGGTGAGCGAGCACTGAGCGACCCGCGCACGAACGTCGACCGCGGCAGGTACGACGACGATGCTGGTCCAGCCCCGGCGCGGGGCGGCGGCGGCCAGTTGATGGTGGTGCCGGCGGTCGCGCTGGTGCTCCTGGCGCTGGCGCGGGCGGCGACGTTTCCGCCAGCTCGGGCACCTGCTGGGCGCGGCACGCCCCGTCCGGTGCCGTGGTGGATGCTGACCCGGGATACCGGCGTGGTGGCTGTTCTCGGCGGCGGTGGCGATGGCGCTGGTCGCGGCCACGCGCAGCGCGATGGCGTCGATGACGGCCCCCATCGCCATGTCCACGGATGATCCTCGCCGTGCTGCTCATCAAATCCACCGATGCGGCGCGGTTCCGCCGGATGCCGCCGCGGTCCGCCTCATTGCGACCCGACGACGCTCACCCACGACCGGCCTCGTCGAGCTGCTGTCCGTTCTCTGGCGGCTGCGGTCTGCGCGGCGTGGGCGGAGGGCTCGCGCCGTGGCCCCGCTGGGTGTGGATGAGGAGGACGCATGAGCGGGACCCGTGTGCACAGCAGAACTCGGCGGGGCCGCTAGCCGCTCGGGGCCCGGACGGTCGGGTCGGCGGGCCGGCGCCGGGGCGCCCTGGGCGACGCTGCGCGGCGAGCCGATGAAGGCGGTGACGCGCCGTCGATGTGGTGGACGGCGGCGATGACCGGCGGCGGGATCGCCATCATCATGTCGGCCCTCTTCAGAACAGTGAGAGGGCAGTCGTTCGGCTTCGAGGACATCGCCCCCATGTGGACGCTGGCGGTGCAGATCGGGTTCGTGACCGCCGGGTGATCGTGGCCGGGGCCGAGCACCCAGCGCGAGGGGATGACGAGCCTGCTGGTGACGCCGGGCGCGCGGCGGCTGGTGGCGGCCCGCCCGCAGTGCCGACCGGCGGGGACTGGTGGCGCCGCGCGCTGGTCGCCACGGGCGTGGTGGCCTGTCCGCGGACATCGTCGGCGGCGCTGTGGCCGGCGGCAGACCGTCGCGCTGACGGCGGCGCTGCTGCTGGCCGAGGAATCGGCGAGATCGTGCGAGCGCGATGGGCGGCGACGGCCGCGGCGGTCCCAGGGTCCTGGCGCCGCAGCTGGCTTCGATCCTGGGCGACGCCGTCGACCGGCTCCCCGGTCAGGCGGGTCAGATCTGGTGGCGGCGGCGCCTCGCGCGGCGGCGTCGTCACCGCGACCCATCGCGCTGGCGGACGACGGCGGCGACGGCGGGCGGCGCGGCGCGATGTGCGCGACGCGTGAGGGCGCGGGGAGAAGGGGCGGCAGGGCATGCTGGGCCTGCGGGTCCCCTTCTCCCCTCGCCCCACTGGCGGCGGCCGCCGGTCTGCCGTCGGCGACTCGCTTCCGGGAGGTTGATCACCTTGCGCCGCCGTCCAGGGTCTCCGATTCTCCTGTAATCGATATGGAAATCGTAGCGGTCGATGGCACAGTTCTCTATGAGAATCGGAGGCGTCCCAGGGCCCTCGGAGACCCTCGGAGACCTCGCCGTCATCGGCCCTGAGGGTCGGCTCCCGCCCGGGGTCACTTTTCGCCCGGGCGTACGCCGTGATCCTCCTGCTCGCGGAGTCCGATGAGATCATGAGGGAGGGCCGGCGAGGCGGAAGACATTCTTCTCGATGTCCGAGCCGGGGAACTCAATCGGTTTCTGATCGGCGATCGTCCAGGCGCCCATAATACTGGCGGACTCGGGGAGAACGGCTTCTCCCATGCGGCCACCAGAATCTTTTTCGTCATCGGAGACGATGTAGAGGAGGGTGTGCGAGGCAATTGGAGATCGACTGACCTTGCCCTTCACGATGGTTCCGCTGACGGCACGGTGGCTCGCACCTATCGGCTCCCAGGCCGACGTAGCTCACGGACACCTCGGCCCAGGACAGGTCGCCGTCCTCCAGGTACCTGCGGTACTGCTCGCCGGAGGGTCGCCCTGCGACGGCGTCGCGGTGAATCTCGTGACGCCCGCACTTCCTCCGAATGTCTCCTTCTCACCGGTGGGGACAGTAGCGCGTATTCACTGCCGTTGTAAGCGAATCCAGCCGTCGGTGGTGGCGGACATGGCCCTGTAGCCTCCGCGCTCAGGTCGAAGGTCTCCCCGGTGCCGGACGTCCACGAGCATCTTCGGGGACAGGGCGAGAAATGGTGCGGTCCCCGACATGGGTGTTCGCCCGCGAGACCGCCTGCACCCCGTCCGTGCCGATATCTCGCCAGCGCGCCCCTCAATGGTCGCGCCCACGCCCTGGAGAGATGTCTGAGGACCTCCAGGCTCGCAGTTGTTCTTCTCGTCGCAGGCGATCGCCATCGTCATCGACGATGGCCACTAAAAGGCGGTTCACGGACCAGGGCGCCTCGCGTGACGCGGCCGTCGGAGCGCTCGATGAGCTGGTGGCCGACGGTGAGATAATCGCCCCAGATGCCGTACGAGTACATCGAGGCGCCGTGCACCTGGGCCTCCCACTCGCTTCTCCGGCTCGCTGCCGGAGATGGAGCAGGCCGCCACCGAGGACCGATCCGTCTTCACCGGATTCGGCTACTGAATAACTGGTCGCCGGCGGTGGTGATCATCCGACCGTCGAGGCTCCACACTCGTGGGCGCCGTCGGCCCAGGAGGGACGGGTAGACCATTCCTCCTCCGGCGGGCCCGGCGACGGGCTCCGGACGGCTGCGGCGCGGCCGTGGAGCCGATCCGCTCTGCGAACGACCTTTCCGAACTCAGGAAGTGGAGCCCGACCCCGGTGGCGCCGACCAGCACGAGGACGGTCACAGAGCACGGTGGCGGCAATGATGGCGGGGCGCGGGAGCCGGTTCTCCGCCTCATCTTGGTGGCCGGTGCGGTGCGCCGGCCGGTGGCGGGTTCGTGGGGCGTTTGCCGCCCGGGCGAGGCGCTTCAGCCTGCGCCGCCTGTGCTGGTTCTGGTTGGGCGGTGGTGCGCCGGGCGAGGGCGGTCTGACGGCGGGGTCGGGGAGGTGCAGCCAGTCGACCAGGTCGGGGTAGGTGGCGGGCTGACGGCCAGGGCCGGGTGCAGGTCGGGCCGGCGGGCGATGGGCCAGCTCCGCGGCCGGGGTGCGGGGAGGCCGCGGCCAGGCGGTCCGCGTCGGCGTCGGCCCCGGCCGCACCCGGGCCGATGGATCCGCCGGGGACGGTTGGGCCGGCGAACCTGGTCAGGAGGACGGATCCGTTGCGATGACGGGGATGACGGATCGAGGTCATGTCCACATGGTATGGGAGAATGCGTATGTCCTCGTCGGGGTAGCCGCCATCGTCGTCCCTTGTTCGGGCTCCGCCGCGGTGGAGTGCTGGGAAGATTGTTCTGAGGTCGGTTTTAAATACGTAGGGCGCGAGGGTCGCGGTGATCGTCTGCTTTGACGACGCTTTTCTCGTCAGGGAGTGGTGGTCCGGGCCTGGACCGGCGCGGTGATGGGAAGTGGGCGGGCGCAGGGCTAGTACGGGTGGGGCTCCTGGGGCGGTCCAGGGGCGGGGAGTGTCGATCTGTTGCAAAGGCGCCCCAGGCCGGAACTGGCGTGGTAGAAAAAGCGCGGAATATCAACGATTCTCTCCGGCGCTCCGGCTCGATCGGGGCTTCTGCAACAGATTCGACAAACGGCGCCATCGGGACCTGAGGAGGCGGCCGCGACCTGCGGCCGCCCCTTCCCGCCTCGGAACATCTCCTGTGTTCCGGTGAGAAGGCTCAATCTGAGCAGGGAAGAGACCTCCGTCAGGGCCTTGGCGGGTGGACTGGGACGCGCTCCGGGACTCAGTCGGCGCCCGGGGCGTACGCCCGATCTTCCTCGCTCGTGCGGTCCGGACGCGATTATGAGCGAGGGCCCGGCCAGGTAGAGAGAACTCTGCTTCGTATCCAACTGGGAAGGTGAGTCCCCACTGGGCGGTGGCCGACTCGGTGCCCTTGATGAGGGGCGGACTGGGAGCGGAGGATCCGCTATGATATGACTACTCTTTGTCGTCATGCGACGAAAGCCGCGGGATACTTCAGGCAATGGGCGGTGTCGATGACCTGGTGGAACATCTTCATGGTGTTATTGCCAACAGTGACGTTGACCGGGCATGTGCCGGAGGACGTATTACCGCTGGGTATGCTCATGCGCAGTTCGGCCCAGACAGGTCGCCGTCCTCCAGTACTTGCGGTACTGCTCGCTGGAGGGGCGCTCCCTGCGAGAGCGTCGGCCCGAACCGTTCACTCCCGAATTGTTCCCGCTGAAGGTGCCCCTTCTTCTCGCCCGTGGGGGACAGTGATCGTGACCTCTCACTGCTCCCTCGCTGGCGATCCAGCCGTCGGTAGTGGGCCATCACGCACGCTATAGTCCTCCGCGCTCAGGTCGAAGGTCTCCCCGGTGTCGACGTCCACGAGCATCTTCGGGGACAGGGCGAGAATAGTGCGGTCCCCGACATGGATGTCTCGCCCGAGAGATCAGTTGCAGCGAGCTGAGGGTGAGGCGGTACTGCGAGTCCTGACGGTCGCGCTCCACGCCCTGGAGAAGGGGTCGGAGGACCTCCAGGCCTCGCAGTTGCATCCTTTCCGTCGCAGGCGATCGCCATGTCGTTGATGACGAGCAGGAACATCACTCTAGTCGGACCACGGCGCTCCAGCGACCCGGCCGCTCGAGCGCTCGATCAACTGATCGTCGATGACGAAGTAGTCCCCCAGACCCTCGATCGGTATCCCCAGTTTCTGTCGGGCAGCTGGGCCTCCCACTGCTCCTGGGCTCGCTGCCGGAGATGGAGTAGGCCGCCACCGAGTCGGCGTGGTGGAGTCCGCACTTGTTCGTGATGATGAAGAGCCGATCGCCGGAGAGAATGAGCGAGCCCTTCTCCCTCCTTATCGAGGCTCCACACCTCGTGGGCGCCAGTCGGCCCAGGAGGGAATCGGGGCGACCAGTCCCCTCCGGCAGGTCCGGCGACGGGCTCTCGGACGGCTCGGGCGCCGACGCGGTTGCGTCGCGGGCCGGGACGCTCTCCTCGGAGTGGTCCTTGGGTTCAGGAAGCGGATCCCGGCCCAGGCCGCACCGCTCAGAACGAGGACGGTCACGAGCACGACGACGGCGATGACGGCGGGGCGCGGAAGCCGGTTCTCCGCTTCGTCTTGGCAGCCGGTGCGGGCGCGCGGCCGGTGGCGGGCTCGTGGGGCGTCTGCCGCCCGTGCAGGCGCTTCGCCTGCGCCTGCTCCGCCTGTGCCGGTTCTGGTTGGGCGGTGGTGCGCCGGGCGAGGGCGGCCTGGACGGCGGGGATCGGGGAGGTGCGCAGCCAGTCGACCAGGTCGGGGGTAGGTGGCGGATTGGTCGCCAGGGCCGGGTGCAGGTCGGGCCGGGCGGCGGCGATGCGGGCCAGCTCCGCGGCCGGGGGTGGCGGGGAGGATGCGGCCAGACGGTCCGCGTCGACGTCGGCCCCGGCCGCCCGGGGCCGATGGATCCGCCGGGGACGGCGGGATGACGGGACGACGGGTCCGGCGGGTCGATCGGGGACGATGGGGAGGTGGTCATGCCCACATGCTATGGGGGCGCGCGCCCCTGCCCGGCGCCCGCGAGTACAATGTTCTTCGTACTTCTGCCCGCCGTCCCTGCTCCCCGGTCGCACCTCCGCGACCGGGAGTCGGGACTCGTGAGCGGGGCAGCGGCCCGCGCGCCCTACTTCGCCGGGGCGGTGGGCGGTGAGCTCGCCGCTCGTGTCGCGAGCCACAATGAGCTCGGGATTGACGAGGTGAAGTAGGTTCCGCTATCGAAGTCGTTGCCGGGGAAATCGATGGTCTCACCGTCCTTGACGGTCCATGCGCCGCTGAGCCACATGCCCGTGGACGTGCTCGTCGGGTCGGTGGACGCGCGCATGAGCACCGAGTTGTCCGAGGACAGGGCGTAGGACGATGCCGTCCGGCTCGTAGCACTCGCCCGACTCGTTGGCCGGTTTGAAGGTCGACTCGCCGATCGTGAGCTTGGTCGAGCAGCTGCTGCTCGAGTTCTTCGCACGGGTGATCTTGATCTTCGCCCAGCTGACGTCCTCGTCCTGGATGAGGACTTGAATTCGGCCGCGCTCGTGAGGGGTGGTCGAGGTGCGGCAGCTGACGTCCTCGGGTACTCCCGTCGAGCTCTCGCGTCCTCTCCGAGTGGGGGACAGATCTGAACCTCCCTGTAGTCGTACTTGCACCAGCCGTCGGTCAGGGCGAAGACGAAATCCGAACTGGTCGTATCGAAGTCGTAGACGTCGCCGGTGATTACGTTTATCCAGGTGCTCTCGGAGGCCTGCACAATGAGACTTGCCGTCCCCTGGTAGGTGGATCTGCCCGCGGAGGGCGTGCCCTGGAAGTCGGAGCTGCCGGAGACGCTGGTCTCCACAGCTTCTGGTCCGGATTCGAGGCGCTCCAGCCGGTGCACTGGTCCTTGCGGCTGCAGGAGAAGGCGTAGGCGCCGACAATGATGGGGTTATTATGCCAGGGGGCGTCGGTGGTCTTGCCGGTGTCGGCCTTGATGAGCGTGTCCCCGGCGATGAGGTAGTCGCCCCAGTAGGGACAGGTAGAAGGAGTCGGTGCGGGATCCCGCGGACCACTGCTTCTTGGGCTTGTCTGCCGGAGACGTCGTGGGCGGTCACCGTATCGATGTTGTAATCCGAGTCCATATCGGCGACGACGAGCTGGTCATATTGCCGATGAGCGTCGACCGCTCGCCGACATTCATGTCCCAGGCCTTGTGGGAGCCCTCCGCCCAGCTGTTGGAGGGGCGGTGGGCCCGTCGCAGGTCCCCGCCCAGCAGGGTGCATTCCCAGCACGACCGCGCCGCCTGATGACGAGGACGGCGACGAGGACGGCGACGGTGATGATGACGGGCCGTGAGACCCGCCATCGCGGCGGCGGCGCGGGGCGGCGGGCGCCGGCTGCGGGGCCGCCACGGGATATCCGCCGGTCTGCGGGCGGGACCGCGAAAACTCCCGGGCGGGCGTGCCGCGCGGGCGGCAACGCCGGCGAGAGCTGGGTGCCGAGGCGCAACCGGTGCTGAGGCGGCGGCCGGGGAGGCGGTGCCGAGGCGGCGGCCGGGAGGCAGGGGCGCCGGTGCTGCCAGGTGCGCGAAGCGGGCCGCGAGCGCCGCCTGGACCGCAGGATCCTCGGGTGCCGCAGCCAGTCCACCGAGGCCCGGGTACGTCGACGGGTTCGTGGCGAGGACGGCGTGCAGGTCGGGCCGGTAGGTGGCGATGCGGGCCAGCTCGGCGGCGGGGTCAGGGGAGGCGGCGGCGTCGGCATCGGCGTCAGCCGCATCGGCCGCGGCTGCGTCGGCATCGGCGTCGGCCGCATCGGCCGCCTGCGTCAGCGTCGCGTCGGCCGCGGCTGCGTCGACTGCGTCAGCGGCAGCAACGTCGGCGGCGGGGTCAGGGGAGGCGGCGGCGTCGGCTGTCAGGCAGCGGCGTCGGCCGCATCGGCCGCAACGTCGGCATCGGCGTCGGAGGAAGGGCCGAGGAGGGCGGAGTGCTCATAGGGGCAAGGTAGGCGCCAGGGAGCCCGGTGTTCTGGGACTTCGGGGCCGTGACACGGCGGCGGACTCCGTCCGTCGCGCCCCGGGTGCGACGGACGAGGCGACGCGGCGTCACTCGCCGTCGGGATGAAACGCCCTGATCTCATGGTCTCACGCTATCGAGAATCGAGCGCCAGGAGAACCGTCATGACTCACGCCCATACGCCCGCCGCAGCCCCCGTCCCCGCCGCCCCGGCCGGGCCAGCCGAACCGGCCGAGGATGTCGACCTGCTCGTCGTGCGGCAAGGCGGCAAGTCCCTGGCGATGCTGCGCGCCAGGGCCGGGGACAGGGTCGTCATGGTGGAGGGCGCGACAAGTGGGCGGCACCTGCATCAACGTCGCCTGCATCCCCACCAAGACCCTCATCTCATCCGCCCGCGTCCTGCACGGGTCCAGGGCTCGGGCGCCCACGGCGTCACCCTGCTCGGCCGCGACGGCGGCGCCGGCGCGCCCTGGAGCAGGGCCCCGCATCGACCTGCGCCGCGCGCGCCCGCAAGGAGGCCGTCGTAGCGAGCTGGTAACCGCCCACGAAGATGTTCCCCGCCTCCGGCATGGACTTCGTGCGCGGCACTGCCCGCTTCCGTCGCCCCGCGCACCGTCGAGATCGCCCTGAACGACGGCGGCCGACGGCGCGTGCGCGGCGCGAGGGTCCTCATCAACACCGGCACGACGCCGTCGGTCCCCGATCGAGGGCCTGTCCGACGCGCCCCACTGGACCAGCGAGGACCTGCTCGCCCCTGCCCGAGCTGCCCGACCGCCTCGTGGTCCTGGGCGGCGGCGTCATCAGCGTCGAGATGGCCTCCCTCATGGGCCTGCTCCGGCGTGCCGTGACGTCGTCCACAGGGCGCACATCCTGGACCGGGAGGACGACGACGTCGCCGCCGAGGGTGGGCCGCCGGCCTGGAGGCCCGCCACGATCCTCACGGGCCCGCGCCTCGAGCGCTCGCCGCCGCCCGACGGGCGCGGTCGCCGTCGTCAGCCACCGCCGACGGGCGCGGGCAGGCGGATCCCACGCGCTCGCGGTGGCTCTGGGCCGCTCGTCACCGCCGCCTCGGCCTGGAGGCCGCGGGCGATGGGCTGACCCGGGCGCGGCTTCGCGCAGCGTCGACGACCACCTGCGCACCACCGCGCCGGGCGTCTACGCCGCGGGCGACGTGACACGCCCGGATTCACCCGCCTCCTGGAACGACTTCCGCGTCCTGCGCGACCTCTTCGCCGGTAGAGGCCTCCACCGCCGGCGGCTCATCCCGTGGGCCGTGTTCACCACGCCTGAGCTCAGGGCACTGGGCCTGACCGAGGCCGAGGCCCGCCAGGCCGGCCACGAGGTGCGCGTCGCCAAAGACGGCCGCCGTCCCGCGCGCCAAGACCCTGGGGCGCGCCGAGTTTCTGCAAAGGTGATCGTCGGCGCCGACACCGACGAGATCTGGGCGCCGCCATCATCGGCGCCGAGGCAGGCGGGTCGTCACCGCCATCCAGATGGCGATGCTGGGGAGCCTGAGGTGGCAGCAGGTGCGCGACGCCGTCATCACCCACCACCATGGGCGAGGGGCCCAATATCGTCCTGGACTCCCTGGGCTGAGGGCGGCGGTCGCGGGCCGGGCGCCTCACCGGCCCGCGCGCGCCCGCGCCCTGCAGCCGCAGGCCCCAGGCCCGCGACGACCTCTGCCCCGGCAGCGCCGCCAGCAGCGCCCGGGCACCAGGAGTCGGGCGGCGCACGCCCGAGCCGATGAGCACCGTGTCGGCCGGCCACCGCGGCGTCGATGAGGACTCCAGTCCCCGGGCAGGCCGACCGGCGTGATCCCGCCGTACTCCATGCCGCTCATCTGCAGCGCCGCTCCACCGGCAGGAAGGAGGCCTTCGCACGTCGATGCGCCTCTTGACGACGTGGTTGACGTCGGCGGGTCGGTGGCTGCACGACGCAGGCGGCGATGCGCTCCCTGTCGGTGCGCCTGCCGGCCACGAGCACGCAGTTGCCGGTCGCCTCCGGGTCCAGGGAGTAGCGGGCGTTGAGGCGCCGGTGTCGGGTGGGCCCCGGGTCGATGGGCACCACCCGCGCCCGGCAGGCCGGGTCCGCGCCCTGGGGCGAGGACGCCTCAACGCCCGCAGCGCCGCGACCACAGGCAGGCCGAGCAGGTCGGCGCGCTCCAGGGCCGCCGCCAGCCCGATCTCCGCCGCGAAGACCTCGGCGGGTCGCGCAGTTCAGCGGTCATCTCTCATCCCTCCTCGACGCGCGGCGCTGCTCGATGCGCTCCCTCAGGCGGGCCCTGACCCGGGGGCCACTCCGGAGGGTGACGCTGAACATGGCCGTAGCCGCGCACTGAGCCCCTCCTCGCCAGGGCGCCAGGGAGGGCTGCCAGGCGCGCAGGACCGCCTCGAAGGTCGCCCCGTGGCCGCGATCGCCGCGCGGGCCGCCTCGTTGCGCGCGTCGGTCTTGATGATCACGCGGTCCACGCAGGACTCGAATGCCTGTGTCGCAGGGCGGGAGCTTGGCGGCCGGGTTGACGGCGGTGCCGCGGGCCGCCGGGGCGAGCCAGGTCGATCCGATCTCGACGGCGAAGAGCCGCCGCGTTCATCCACCGCGGCGTCAGATGAGGCGGTGTGCGCACGACGCGGCCGGTGGCGGCCTCGATCTGCGCGAAGGGGGCGTGGCGCCCGCGTCCGGCGGGCCAGGCTGCGCCACGTAGTCCTCGACCTCGTCGGGCGTCGGCACCGGCGAAGGCGTTCGGGCCCGCGCCCTCGGCGGCCCGCCGCAGCCGGCACGTGCCCGGGCGTCAGCGCCGAGCGCACGACGTCGCCGCTCCAGCGCGTCGCAGGACGGTGCGGGGAGGGCGGGTGCGGACGGGGCTCATGGGCCCGATCATGGCGAGCCAGTCGCGCCCGCCGAGACGCCCTCAGCAGGTGGTCTCATTGTCCCCAAACGGCACGTCATCTTCTACCGTCGCGCATCCCCGGCAATTCGGGGCCGCCATCCGCCCTGAGCGCCAACACGGCCACGCTGCCTGGTCGACCCGCTGTTCGACATGGACGACGCCAGCTCGCCGCGCCGGCCTGGACTACCACGACCTAGCCGCCACGCGCATCGGCACCTGGGAGGTGCTGGCCCGGGATCCCCGGGAGGATCTTCGCCTCACGGCCGCGCGAGACGCTGTACACGCAGGTCGACTGGCGCGACGACGACGCTGCCCTCGGCTGAGCCCACGGGGCTGCGGAAGATCATGGCCGACCCGCGCGTGAACGAGCGGGTCCGCATCCCCCATGGTCGGGGCCAGCCGGTCCCTCAACCACAGCCAATGCGGCCGCGATCGGCCTGTGCAGCCTGGCGCGCCCTGGAGCTTCGGGGGAGCTGAGGCGGCGCCGGGCCCCGGCAGCCGCTTCAGAGGATCTCGGCGGGGCGGATGGACAGGTTCTCCACGACGGCGTCCAGCGGCGTGTCCGCAGCCAGGCACCGCCGCCGCCACCGAGCTGGGCGCCATGTGGTCCTCGGCGCGGTACTCCCCGCCCCGGGCGGCCTGGACGCAGTGCTGCATGGGGGTGTCGACGCTGCCGGGAAGATGCTGGTCACGCGCACACGCCCCTGCTCCTCCTCGCGCAGCCCGTCCGCCAGCGCCTTGAGGCCGGCCTTCGCCGCGCTGTACAGGGTGTGGCCGGCCCGTGCGCAGCCCGGCGCTGGGTTGATCATGACGACCAGGCCCCGGGTGGCCGCAGCGCGAGCAGGGACCAGGCTCGTCAGGTGGGCGACGGCCACCAGGTCGCGGTCGAGGACCTCCCGCCACTGCGCGCGGGGTGAGGGGAGGCGGTCGCGGAGGACTCCACGCCCGCGGGTGGACCCGAGATGTCCAGGCTGCGCAGCCTGAGGTCGCCCACGGCCTGGCCACGGCCTCGTCGTCGGTCAGGTCGACGGCGCAGGTGCGCACCGCGTACCGTTCTCCTCGCTCAGCACCGCGGCGAGCTCGTCGAGTGGGAGGCGTTGCGGGCGCATGAGGACCAGGTCGTGGTCAGGGCCGGGTTCTGCGCGATCGCCAGGCCGATCCCGGAGGTCGCGCCGGTGACCAGGAGCCGTCGTGCCGGCGCTGGTGGCGCCCCGTGATCTGGGGATCTCCCCGGTGACGGGCGAGACCGTGGCCAGGGGACGACAGCGGGGCTCATACGACGTCGGCTCATGCGTGGGACTCCTCGGTGATGAAGGGCGCGGTCGCCCGGGACGGAGTAGGGTGGCGGTGAGCAGGGCGCGCCCCAGGGCGTGGAAGGAGACCTGGCAGGGCGACGGCGGCGGCGTGGCCGACCCGTCAGGCCGAGGGTGTCGACGTCGAGGGGCGTGGACGGCGAAGACGTAGCGGTGGTCGCCGTCGCCCGCGGGCGGATGAGGGGCCAGAACCAGGCGCGGGTGCCGGCGTCGTTGCGCACGTGGAAGGCGGGGGGCCGCAGGCCCGTCGTCGGACTCGCCCGCCCGCGGGGTGCACCCGCGGCCGGGCGGGCAGATCGACGACCGTCCAGTGCCACCAGCCCGAGGGGCTCAGGGCGTCGGGGTCGAAGCAGGACACGACGAGGCGCGTCCGGCGGGGCGCCCGATCATCGCAGCCCGGGAGAGGTTCTCGTGGATCGCGGTGAAGCGGTCCCCATGCGCTCCCGTCAGCGAGGTCTTCGAGGTCAGGGAGAAGGAGGGAACGGCGGAAGAATGTCGTAGGGCGGGGTCGCGCGGGGGCAGGGAGAGATCGGGTGTCACGGGAGGCTCCTGGAGGCGGCGGTGGGCCTTTTGGGTCACTGTGAGACGGCTCTGGGGCGGATGGAAGCACCTCGCGACGCCGCCCGGAGCGGTGCACCGGCACCTTTGCCCGTGATCCCGCCGTAATCCCGATGTGACCTTTTGATATGGCGCAGGCCACCACGGCGCGCCTGAACGCCGGCGCCCAGCGCCGCGCCCCTCCCGGCGTGTCGCGCGTTTCACCGCCGGCCACGGCGGCGGCGGGCAGACGGCGCACCACCAGGGCCAGCAGGCACAGCCACAGCCGCCGCCAGCGCCCACCGGCCAGGACGTCGGTGAACCAGTGGTGGCCCAGGTAGACGCGCGACAGGCCCACCGCCGTCGCCGCCGCGACCGCCCCCGAGGCGGCGACCGCCTTGCGGCGCCCGGAGGCCGGGGAGAACAGGACGAAGCCGGCGAGGGCGCCGACGAAGACCGCCGTGTTGAGCTGTGCCCCGGAGGAAGAGTAGGTGCTCAGCGCCTCGTCCACGAGCAGGCCGGCCGGGGGCGGGGACGGGCGAAGACCAGTTTGAGCGCCACGGTCAGCCCCGCCGAGCCCGCCATCGCCGCCGCCAGGACCAGGGGCGCGGCGGTGCGAGACGGCAGGCCAGCAGGGAGCGCCGCGACCAGGACCGTCCCGATCGTCAGCCCCGTCGTGCCGCCCAGGTCGGTCAGGACCCGGACCGCGGGGTCAGGGCGCCGCGGCGCGCGGCCACGGCCCAGTCGGTGACGGCCCGGTCAGGCGGGACGGGCCTGCCCGCCCCGGCGCCGACGGCCAGGGCGGCGAAGACGGCCAGGGGCGAGGCCGCCGCCTGTCGCGGCGCCGCGGAGCAGGGCTCTGCGCCCGGCGGGGTCGGGGCGGGGGAAGACGCGTCATGGGCGGGAGGCTGGCGGGCGCATCCGCCCGCCGCACGCGCGCGCCTCCCGCCTCCCGCTGCCCGCTGCGGCGTCGGACCCGGCGCCGGTAGCATGCCCGCGGCGCTCCGCCGCCCGCGCGGACCCGCCCGAAGACCCCGGAGAAACCGAGAGGACCCATGGCAAGCTCTACTTCCGCTACGGCGCCATGAACTCGGGCAAGACCACGAGCCTGCTCCAGACCGCCCACAACTACGAGGAGCGCGGCCAGCGGGTCGTCCTCGTCAAGGCCTGCGTCGACACCAAGGGCGACGACGCGATCGTCTCCCGCCTGGGCGTGTCGCGCCGCGTCGACATCCTCCTGTCCGCCGGGGACGACGTGCGCGCCCTCGTGCGCGCCCTCGATCCGCAGGGGCCGGGCGGGCTGGGCCCGCGCCGCCGCGCCGTCGACTGCGTCCTGGTCGACGAGGCCCGATTCTCACCCCCGCAGGTCGACCAGCTCATGGAGCTCCGTCCTGCTCGACGACGTCCCGGTCCTGGCCTACGGCATCACGCACCGACTTCCGCACCACAGGCTCCCCGGCTCGCGGCGCCTGCTGGAGATCGCCCACTCCCTGGAGGAGCTCAAGACGATCTGCCGCTGCGGCCGCAGGCAGTGTTCAACGCGCGCAGGATCGGCGGGCGGTTCGTCTTCGACGGCGACCAGGTGGCCATCGACGGCGTCGACGTCGCCTACGAGTCCCTGTGCGGCAAGTGCTACCTGGAGGTCGGGGGACGCTGCTGGGCCGGTAGGGTCGGTGAGGGCGCGGGGCCCGCGGCCCGTCTGCACCGCCGCCCGCGCGCGCAAATCCGCGATGAAATGGCGCGATTGCCTGGATCCGCCGGGCCGAACGTGCTACTATGTACATGTTCGACCAGGGCTCGGCGCCAGGCCCCTCCCCGACGCGGCGGGAGCGGGCGGCGAGGGACGTTCCGCCCAGATGCGGCACCCCCGGCGCGGCGGTGCCGGGCGCCGAGTCGCCGGACGCGCCCGCCCTCGCCGAGCGCCTGGCGTCCCTGGCCCCGGCGCGGACCTGGCTGCCCTCGTCGAGGGCTCATGGGCGGCCTCCTAGGGGCCCGCTGCGCCCGCCGCGCTGCGCGAGGAGGCCCAGGGCGAGCCGGTGCTGCTGGACGAGGGGTCTGGCCCCGCGGACCTGTCCTGCTGCGCCGGGCCCTGACCCGCGAGATCGGCGCCGCCGGGCACTCGCGGCGGACGCCCTGGGCCAGATGGGGCGGAGGTGCTGAGCGAGGTCGTGACGCCTGCCGCCGCCTGGCGACCTGGTCCCAGTGGGCCCTGGGCGTGGCGAGCGCCTGCCTGGCCCGCAGCCCCGAGATGCGCACGGGCCCGGCGCCCCAGGGGCCCGGCGGGCGCGCGGAGCGCTTCGTCACCCCGGAGGAGACCCGCTCACGCCTCCAGCGAGATCGCCTGCCGCCCTGGGCGTGGCGCGGACGAGCGCCGAGCGCCTGCTGGACAGGGGCGAGGGCCTGCTGGACGGGGATCTTCGCCCCCACCGAGTGCCTGCACCGCTGCGGCCTGCTCGACGAGGCCAAGACCGCCCTCGTCCTGAGCCCGGCTCAGGGGTCGCCTACGAGGCCGCCCGCGAGGTCCAGGAGCGGGTGCTCCCCAGGCGCCCCAGCGCACCCGCCCCCAGCTCGCCCGCGACATCGACCGAGCCCTGGCGGCCCTCGACCCGCAGGGGCGGGCGCGCGCCCGGCGCAATGTCGCCCAGCGGCACGTCGGCCGCCCGAGTCCGCGGCGAGGGCGTGGCGCGGATGAGCCTGCTCCTGCCGACGGCGGACGCCTTCCTGCTCGACGCGACCCTCGACGCCGTCGCCGCCTCCGCCCGCGCGAGCGGCCAGGAGCGGACCCTCGGCCAGCTGCGGGCCGACGCCCTGGTCGGCCTGTGCCTGCACGCGCTGCGCAGCTCCCAGCACGCCGCCCACGCCTGGACCCGCGGGCGGGAGGCCGTCGATCCCGCGGTCGGGGTCCCGGCTCCCGCAGGCGGCGACGGCTCCCGCGGACCCGCCCGGCCCGATCGCGCGGGCCGGTCGATCGGCTCCTGCGCGGGGGCGGTCCCCTGACGCGGAGCGCCCGCTCCCCTGCCTGACAGGGGTCCTGGAGGCCTGCCTTTCTCCTCCCTCAGCGACCTGTGGACCCTCGAGCCCTGGTGGACGCCCTCGGGGACCGGGCCCGTCCCCGCTCCCGCCGGGCCTGACCGTGAGGGTGGACGCGACCAGTCCCGCTCGACCAGCTCCTGCCCGACGCCGCGCGCGCCTGCGCCGGGGCGCCGCCGTCCCGGCGCCCCTCCTGACGCCCCCTGTCCCACCGCGGGGGCCGCAGCGCCCTGTGCCGCGCTGCCTCGCGCCCTGGCCGCCGGCGGGACCATGGCGGCGGATCGTCACCGACCTGCTCTCCGGCGCCGTGCTCAGACGTCAGCCGCACCCGCCACCGCCCGCCCGCCGCCTGGCCGACCTCGTGCGCGCCGGGACCGCGCCTGCACCCACCCCGGGTGCGAGATCCCCGCGCCGCGCGACATCGACCATCTGCGGCCCTGGGCCCGGGCGGCACCACCAGCCTGGACAACTCACCGTCCTGTGCAGGCCCACCACCGCCTCAAGCACACGCCCGGGTGGTCGCTCGCGCGGCTGGACGACGCGCCTCCTCTGGCGCACCCCTCAGGGGCCCGCTACCGCCGCGAGGCCGACGGCACCATCCTCCGCCTGCCCCGGCGGATCGCGCGCTCCCTCGTGGACCCCGGCGGCCCTGTCCCGGCGTGACCTGGCTGCGGCCGTCACCGGCCCCGTCCTGAGCGCCTGGAGCGCGGACTGGCGCAGGCCGCCCGCAGGCGGGGGCGGGGAGGAGCGCCTGCCTGGAGACCCGCAGGCCCCGCCCCGGCGGAGCCCCGGCGCCTTCCGAGGCCGTCCCTCACCCCGCCGCCCTCCACGAGCTGGGCCTCGACGGCGCTGCTGGACGCCGTCGTCCCTTCTGATCGGCGGGGCCCGCTGCGCGCGCCAGGGCCTTCTCGCCCTTCTCGGCGGCGTTGCACCTGGCAGCCGCCGACGACGGGCGTCGCTGGTGTGCAGCTCGGAGTAGACCGACCAGGCCACGCTCACCAGCGGCACGGCGACGACGGCGCCCAGCAGCCCCACCGAGAAGGTGCCCACCGCCACGGCCAGGCCCACGACCACCGGGTGCAGCGAGACCCGCCGGCCCATGATGAGCGGCTGGAGGATGTGGCCCTCGATCTGCCCGATCCCGGCCACGCCCAGCCCTGACGACGACCATGGCGGCGATGAAGCCCTGAGCCAGCGCCACCACCATCGCCACCAGCATCGCCGCGGGCGCGCTGATGATGGGCACGAAAGGCGCCGATGAAGACCAGGGACCGCCAGGGCGCGCCAGCGGCACCCCTGACCACCTGCAGGAAGATCCCGCCATGACGGCGTCGGTCAGAGCCGGGATGACCGTGCCGCGGGCGTGCCGCGGCAGTGTACCAGCCGGCCCCGGCCGCGCGGTGGATCTCCTCGCGCAGGTGCGCCGGCAGCTCGTTGAGGAACCAGCGCCACATGCGCCCGCCGGAGGCCAGGAGGAAGATGGCCGTGAACAGCGCCAGCGAGCACGACGAAGACGTCGACGATCGAGCCTGCGTTGGACAGGACCTCCCGGCCAGGCTCGAGGGCGTTGGACTGCACGTACCCTGCCCCTGTTCGACCAGGCTCTGCACGGTGTCGACGAGCTCCTGCTGGGTCAGGTGGACCGGCAGGGGCCCGTGCTCCAGGAAGTCGACGATCGTGTCCGGGCTGTCGGAGAACTGCCGCGCCAGGAGTCCCACTGGCTCGTCGCCGAGGACACGACGTAGGCGATGAGGGCAGCCACCACCGCCAGGGCCGTGAGCAGGCCCAGGAACGTGGCCGGGTAGCGGGGCATGAAGCGGGCGAAGAAGGAGACCAGCGGGTAGAGGATCGCGGTGATGACCAGGGGCGATGAACACCCCGATGAACACGGGATGACCTGCGCCGTGCCGATGAACACGAGGCTGACGGCGTCACGATCCCCAGCAGGAGCCAGGCGCCCACGCCGCGCGCACGAGCCAGCCGGGCAGGAGTCCAGGGTCGCGGACCGCGTGGTGACCTCGCCGACCACCCTCACGCGCGGCCTCCTCCGCGCGGCGCCGCGCGCGCCGCTCGTCGGAGACTATCGGGGCGTCCAGGCGATGACCAGGGCCCTGTCGGCCTCCCGCCACTGGTCCGCCCGGTCGATCTGGCGGTGCAGCGCCTGCCCGGCCCGGAAGATCGGGTTGATCGGGCGGTGCTCCCTGGCCCGCGCGAGGAGTCCGCCGCCCGTCGGACGGCGCGGGGCGTCGGCAGGGGCCTCGACCGGCGGGCACGACGTTCTCGGCGGGTCCTGCGGCCCCGGCCGGGTCCTCGTTCGCGCTCATCGGCGCCCCCGTCTCGTCCGGCTCAGCTGAGCCCTCGCGGGCTGGGATCGTTCAGATCAATGTCCGGCCTTTCTCTCGGTGACGCGGCGCCGCAAGCCTACTAGCGTGGCCGCATGAGCACCCCGGATGACACGAACCGCCCGCCGACCCTCCGCCCGCGCCCCGTCTGCCGCGCACCGCTGCCCTCGGCCCGGCCGCGGGGGCCTGCCCCGCCTCCTGGTCGACGCGCCGCCGCGGGCGGCGGCGATCTCACCCACGGGGCGCACTCGACGTCGTGGCGCCCCGCGGCGGCGAGGAGGTCCTCTCGTCTCGCGCCGGGCCGTCTTCGACGGCGTGCACGCCATCCGCGGGGGCGTGCCGATCTGCGCGCCCTGGTTCGCCGGGGGCGTCGACGGCGGGCGCGCCCCCGCGCACGGCTGGGCCAGGATCCGGCCCTGGGAGCTGCGCAGCGCGCAAGCCACCGCCGACGGCGGCGTGCGCGCCCTGTTCGCCCTGGAGCACGACGACCTGTCCCTGCTCTACGAGGTCGGCATCGGCGAGGAGCTGAGCCTGGAGGTGTCCCTGCGCAACACGGGCGCCGCGCCGCGCACCGTGGAGGCCGCCCCACACCTACCTCGCCGTCGGCGACGTCACCGCGGTGTCGATCACGGGGCTCGAGGGGGCCCGCTACTCCGACCGGCTCACCGACGAGGAGCGGGTGCAGGACGGGCCCATCCGCTTCTCCGGGCGCGTGGACCGCATCTACTGCCCGGGGCCCGTCGCCGTGACGGACCCGGCCGGCGCTCGCCGCATCGTCGTCACCGGCGTCCGCGCGCCCAACGCCGTGGTGTGGAACCCGTGGAGCAGGGTCGCCGCGACCATGGCGGACCTGGGGGAGGAGTGGCCCTCCATGGTCTGCGTCGAGTCCGCGGCGGTGCGCGACCGGGCCGTGCGCCTGGAGCCGGGGGAGTCGACGTCCCTGGGCGCGCGCATCGGGGTCGAGCCGCTCGCGTGAGACCGTCCGGGCGCCCGCCCGCCGGACCGCCCGGGCCTGTGATGCACCGCACCGGGAGCCGATTTGCCCCGCCTCGACGCGGGCGTGCTGAGTTGTCCTGCGTCGCCGCGGCGGGTCCGCCCGCATCGCGATGATGCGCAGTCCGAGTGGCGGAATAGGTGACGCGCTGGCTGAGGGTGCTAGTGCCCTATTAAACGGGCGTGGGGTTCAAGTCCCCCTCGGACACCCGGTGCCAGGGCTCGATTCGAACCGAGTCGGGGCCTCGTCGTCGTCCGCCGCTCAGGCCGCCCGCTGGCCCGTCGCCGCTCGTCGCGCAGGCGCACCTGACGCGCGGACCACCGCGCGCCCGCCGCGCCGCCCAGCGCGAAGACGACCAGGGCGCCACCGCGGCTACCGGCCCGATCCCGTCGCCGCCCGCGACGAGCGAGTCGCCGTGGAAGACTGGCGGCGACGGCGGCCTGCGCGACCAGCACGGCGGCGACCAGGCCGATGTGCACGGCGGTCAGGGCGCTCCACCTGTCCTCCCGGCGCCTGGCCTCGCACCACGAGGGCAGGGAGGGGGCGTCGACGCGGTCCGGGGTGATCTCCACGGGCCCCGGTCCCCGGGCGCGGGCCGGGCGGCTGAGGATCAGGGCGTCGGAGCCCCGGCGGCGAGGCGCAGACGAACGCGCCCTGCAGACCCCGTAGGCCAGGGGCCGGCAGGGGCACGGGGAGAACAGCCCCAAGGACACCGGGAGCATCAGGGCCGCCCCGGCGGCGGCCAGCCCCAGGACCAGGACGACGCCCAGCCCCGCCGTGACCCGCCGGGCCCGGCGCACCGCGCGGGCCACGTCGATCCGGTCGGGCCAGGCCGGCCCGGGCAGCCCGTCGCGGGTCAGCCCGCGCACCATGCGCTCCCCGCCCGGGTGGTGAGCAGGTCGCGCCGCAGGCCCGCCTCCACGTCCAGGGGCCGGGAGGAGCCGGGCTCCTGGCGGGCGAGCCCGGCCAGCGTCCGGCGCAGGAGCCGCCACTGGTCCTCCGCCAGCCACGACGGCGTGCGCAGCACCCACGCGCGCCGCGCCAGGGCGAGCACGATCGCCGTCGTGCCAACCACTATCAGCGACACGAGAACGGCGCGAACACCTCGAAGAAGCGGTCCCCGCCGGAACCCAGCAGCTCGCGCCCGCCGTGACGGCGAACCAGCACGCCGGGCGGCTACGCCCGACCGCGGCGAGCGCCGACACCAGGTGGCCGAAGAGTCCCTGAGGGACGGGGCGGCCGGGAGCGGGCCGCCCCGGCCCGCCGGTCCTCCGCCAGCGCCGCGCGGACGGCCCGCCGCGCCTCCTCGACCGTCCCGACGGCGGCCAGGGGGACGGTCAGCCGCTCGCGCACCAGCCGCAGGGGGTCGGCGAGCCGCCCAGCCCCGACTCGTAGAACGGGACGGGGCGCCCTGACCCCGCCCGGTGCTCGCCGATGCGTCGAGCCTGAACCCGGATCTCGGCGACCCGGGCGGGCACGCGCTGCTCGACGCACACCACCCCGAGCGCAGGCGCACCCGCACGGCCGGGCGCAGCCAGGGCGCGGGCGGGGCGGGCGGGCGAGTGCTGGCTCATGCGGGCTCCTCATCAGGGGAGGGACGCCGCCCAGCCCTAGCGGGCGGGCCCGCCGAGGGCATGATCGCCCGCCATGGGGCCCTTCGAGATCGCGTCCCGCCGCCCGCCGGGGCGGCGCGAGCCTGCCCGCGCCCTGCTGTCCCGCGCCCACCGGGGCCGACGTCGAGCGGATCGCCGGGATCTGCCAGGACCCCGACATCCAGGAGTGGACCACCGTCCCGCGCGGCTACACCCGCGCCGACGCCGAGGACTTCGTGACCGGGACCGTCGTCAGGGCTGGCGGAGCGGCGCGGAGCTGACCTGGGCCGTGCGCGAGGAGCGGCCGGGCGGCGCCGTCCTGGTGGGCATGACGGGCCTGTCCGGGCGGGCGGCGGCGTCTGGGAGATCGGCTACTGGCTGACCTGCGGCCCTGCGGCCGGGGCACCGCCTCCCGCGCCGCCCGGGCCCTGGTCGAGGCGGCCTTCGACCCGGACGGCCTCGCTGCGCGCCGCCGCCCTGCGGTGGCGCTGCGACATCCACGACGGCGTGCCCAACTGGGCGTCCTGGCGCGTGGCCGGGGGCTGGGCTTCCGCCGGGAGGGGCGGGTGCGCTCCCTCCTGGTCAACGACGGCGTCCCTGCGCGACGGCTGGGTCGGCACGCTCCTGCCGGGCGACCCGCGCCGGCCCGGCGGCCCCTGGGACGGGCCGGCCGCCCCGGGCGGCGGGCGGCTCCGCACACCCGCGGCGCCGACACCCTCGCTGGTGGAGGCGGACGGCGTCGGCGAGAGGAGGGCGACGACCCCTGAGGCCCTCGTGCGCCGCTTCCACCACCTCCACGGCCTGCCCGTGCGCACCGACGGGCCCGGCCTGGAGCGCGAGAGCCTGCACATGCGCATGAGCCTGATCGCCGAGGAGTTCGCCGAGCCTCGTCGGGGCTGTCTACGGGGCGGGCCGCCCGCGCCCGAGGTCGAGGCCGCCTACACCCGGGGCCGTGGCCGACGACGACGGCGAGCGGGACACGGCGGCGGCCGCCGACGCCCTGGCGGACCTGGTCTACGTCGTCTACGGCATGGCCCCTGGAGACGGGCATCGACCTGGCCGCCGTGCTCGCCGAGGTGCAGCGCTCCAACATGTCCAAGCTGGGCGCCGACGGGCGGCCGGTCTACCGCGAGGACGGCAAGGTCCTCAAGGGCCCTCGGCTACTTCCCCCGGACGTGGCGGGGGTGCTCGGGATCGGGTCGTGAGGGGCTGCGGCCCGGCGGCGCCCCCTGACCGCGCCCGGCGCCGGACGTGGCACCATGGGCCCACCACGACACCGGAAGGAGCGCACATGACTCGCGTCACCATCGTCGGAGGCGGTTACGGCGGCATCGTCCTGGCCAAGGCCCTCGACGACGTCGCCGAGGTCGTCCTCGTCGAGCAGAAGGACACTCGTCAACCACGCCGCGGCCCTGAGGGCCGTCGTCGACCGGCGGTGGGCGGAGAGGATCTTCATGCCCTACGACCGCCTCCTGGCCCGCGGGCGCGTCGTGCACGGCACCGCCCCTGGCGGTGCGGGGCACCACCGTGTCGGTGACCGGCGCCGGCGACATCGGGGCCGACCACCTGGTGCTGGCCACCGGCACCGCCTACCCTTCCCGGCCAAGCACCTGGAGTCCTCCGCCGCCCTGGCCCTGGGCCCGCATCGAGCGCGCCCACGCCAACCTGGAGCGCGCCGGGCGCGTGCTGGTCGTGGGCGCCCGGCGACGTGGGCGTCGAGCTGGTGGGGAGATCACCCGCCTTCCCCGGCGCCGGGGTGACCCTGCTGGAGGCCCTGCGCGCGGATCCTGCCGAACTGGGGCTACCTGCCCGAGCTGCGCCGGTCCATCGCCGACCAGCCCGAGCGCCGCGGCGTCGAGGTCATCACCGGCGACACCCTGGCCTGGCTGCCGCCGGTCGACCCGGGCGTCCCTCGCCCTTCCGCGTGACCACGACCATGGGGCCGGCGCCTGGAGGCGGACACGTGGTTCCGCGCCCACGGCGCCTCGGCGGCCACAGGCCTCCTGGGCGGGGACTACGACGAGATCCGCCACCACGACGGCACCATCCGCGTCGACGAGCACCTGCGCGTCGTCGGCCACCCCGGCGTGTGGGCCATCGGCGACATCACCGACGTGCGCGAGACCAAGCGCGCCGACGCCGCCCGCGCCCACGCCCGCGTCGTCGCCGCCAATATCCGCTCCCTCATCGGGGGCGGGAGCGCCGACGCCGTCTACGCCCCCGGCCCGAGCATCGTCGTCCTGCCGCGGGGCCCGACGGCGGCGCCTCCCAGATCCCGCGCGACGGGGAGCGCGCCGTCGTCGGCCCCTGAGGAGACCCTCCCGCTTCAAGGGGCGCGACATCTACGACGGGGCCATGCGCGAGATCCTGGGCTCTGGACCGGGACGGCGAGTGAGCGGCAGGGCGCGGGCGCGGGCGGTCCGGGCCGGTATTGTGACCCGCATGACGAACGACCCGCGGTCCGCGCTCAACCGACTCATCGCCGCCTTCGAGGCGCACCTGACGCCGCGGCCACCGGGGATGATCTCTCGCCCGCGGTGGTCGCCGCCGAGAACGCGCTCCAGGACGCCTTCTTCACCTACGACGACGTCCCCTGTTCACCGCCCTACGGCATCGAGCTCGCCTTCGATCACGTCGACGCCGACGACGAGGATGACGAGGACGACTACGACGAGGGCGATGACCACGACGACTCACGACGACGAGGATGACGAGGACTACGACGAGGGGACTGAGCCGCTGGGCGCGCGGCCGCTCAGAAGCGCTCGGGGTAGCCCAGCTCCGGCGCCGTCACCTCGTCCAGGGCGTGGCGGATCTGCACCGGCAGGCTCAGGTCCTCCGCCGACAGGGCCCCCTGGAGCTGGGCGGGTGTGCGCGCCCCCACAATGGTGCAGGCCACGCCCGGGGCGTCGCGCGCCCAGGCCAGGGCCACCTCCACCGGCTTGCGGTCCAGGCCCACGGCCGCCGTCGCCACCGCCTCGACCACCCCCTCGTGGCGCTGCGCCAGGTAGGGGGCCACGTAGGAGCGCAGGTGCGGGGAGCCCCGCGCGAGTCCGCTGGCGTGGACGCCCGGTACTTGCCGGTGAGCACCCCGCGCCCCAGCGGGGCGTAGCCGATGACCCCCAGGCCCAGGGCCGCCGCGGCGGGGACCACCTCGCGCTCGATGCCGCGGCTGAGCAGGGAGTGCTCGACCTCCACGGCCGCCATGCGCGCCCGCCGTGCTCGCGCAGCAGGTCGGCGGCGTGGACGGTGGCCCACGCGGGGTGGCTGGACACCCCACGTAGCGGGCCCGGCCCGAGTCGACCGCGATGCGCAGCGCGTCGACCGTCTCCTCCATGGGGGTCGTGGCGTCGGGGACCTGACCAGCCACAGGTCCAGGTGGTCGGTGCCCAGGCGGCCCAGGATATGTCCAGCAGGTCCAGGAGCGTGCCGCGCGAGGCGTCCGCGGCGCTGGGCCGCTCGCCCGTGCGCCAGGTGCGCACCCCGCCTTGGACACCAGGACCAGCTCCTGACGGTCCACGTGCTGCCCCAGCAGCTGGCCGATGACCTCCTCGCTCAGCCCCTCGCAGGAGGCCGCCGTGTCCAGGAGCGTGCCGCCGGCGTCGAGGAAGATGTCGAGCTGCTCCTTGGCCTCCACCTCGTCGGTGTCGCGCCCCAGGTCATCGTGCCCAGGCCCACCGACGACACGCGCAGGCCCGTGCGGCCCAGTCTGCGATGCTCCATGGGCTAACCGTAAACGGCCCCGTCAAGGCGACGGCGGCGGCGCGCTCACGTCCCCGCCGCCCCCGCGCGAGCCGTCGCTCAGGCGGCCCGCCGGGCCGTGAGGCAGCCGGGCCACGCCCTCCGCCGGCGCCGGCGGGGGCTCGCCCCCGAACAGGGGCACGCCGCCTGGAAGGAGCACCAGTCGCACAGGCGCGAGCGGCGGGCGCGAACCGCCCGCTGCGGGCGCAGTCCTCGACCTCGTCCCACAGCCGCTCCAGGCGCACGGCCGTGGACTCCAGCCCTGCCGGGTGCGGGTCGTGGGTCAGGACGCGCCCTGTCCTGAGGTAGATCAGCTGCAGCCGCCGCGGCGCCCGGCCGCGCCCGAGCCGCAGCACCAGCGCGTAGAAGCGCATCTGGAACAGCGCCTCCTGAACGAAGCGCGGCCCGGGGAGCGGCCCGTCTTGTAGTCCACCACCCGCACCGACCCGTCGCCGGCCACGTCCAGGCGGTCGATGAAGCCGCGCAGGAGCAGCCCTGCCGCGGGTCTGCGCCTGGACGAACAGCTCGCGCTCGGCCGGCTCGAGCGGGCGGGGTTCTCCAGCCGGAAGTAGGAGGCGATGAGCCCGCGGGCCTCCTCCAGCCACGCCTCGACCCGTCCGGGGAGTCGAACAGCCCATGACCCGCGGGTTGCGCCCCCGATGCTCCTCCCACTGGTCCGGCAGCATCCCCAGGGCCGCTGACACGGTCCGCTCGCCGGCCGGCAGGTCGTAGAGCCGCTCCAGCACCGCGCGTGCACGAGGGTGCCCTCGTGCGGCCAGGGGACCCCGGCTCGTCCAGCCGGTCCACGACGCGCAGCCGGAACAGCAGGGGCACTGCATGAGTCCTGGCCCGCGACGGGGACAGGGCCGCGCGCCGGCGCTCCGGCGCGCTGGGGGTCGGCATGGTCGCTCATGCCCCGAACCTACCCCCGCCGGCCGACACGAACCCGCCCCCTGCGCACCCCGGCGCCGGACCGGCCAGGCTCACCTGCATGTCACCGCAGTCCACGCCCCGCGGATGGGTCCTGGGCCGCGTCGGCGGCGCCGACGTCGTCGTCCAACCGGCCTCGGCCCCTGCTCGGGGCTGCTCATCGCCGGATCCTGGTACCCGCTGGCCGCCGACGCCCCTGACCGGCCTGAGCGCGCCCGCCGTCGCCGGGGCGGTCGCCGCCACCGTGGCGGGCGCGGCCGTGAGCATCCTCGCCCACGAGCTCGCCCACGGCGCCGCGGGCAGCCGCCCTGGGCCGCAGACCCGTGCTCTACGAGACTGCACCTGTGGGGCGGGCGCACCACCTTCGGCCCTGCCGCCGCCTGGCGCCCCTGGAAGGACGCCCTGACCTCCTGGCCGGGCCTGCTGCCAACCTGGCTCTGTGGGCCGCCGGCCGGGCGGCCCTGAGGGCCCGCCCGCCGCTGGCCGCCGCCTTCGCCCCTGTGGGCGCTGACCTGGGTCAACCTCGCCCTGGCTGTCTTCAACGCCCCTGCCGCCCTGCCCCTCGACGGCGGCCACGCCCTGGCCGCCGCCGTCAGCAGGTCACCGGACGGGCCCGGCTCGGCCGCACCATCGCCGCCTGGGGCGCCTGGCCGTCATCGCCGCCATCGCCTGGCAGTGGATCGCCCGCCCCCTGCTCGCATCCGGGCGCCGCCCGACTCTTCTCCCTCATCCTGGCCGTCATGGTGGCCTGGCCCATCGCCGCGACCAGCTGGCGGGTGCTCGGACTCGGACGGGGAGCGAAATGCCGCCCGCCTCGACCTGCGCGACCTGGCCCGCCCGTGGCGGTGGTGCCCTCCCGCACCGACCTGGAACGGGTCCGCCAGCATCCCTGGACGAGGGCGCCGCCCTCGTCCTGGTCGCCGACGGACCGGCCTCTGCTGGGCGCCATCGACGACGCCGGCCTGGCTGAGCTGGGCGCCGTCGACGAACGGCGGGCCACCGCCGGACAGGTCTGCCTGGCCCTGCCCGCCCGCGCCGTGACCACCACCGCCACCGGGCCCGGAGGCCGCCCGGCCCTCAAGGCGGCGCGCACCGTCTCGCGCTGGCTCGTCCTGGTCGAGGACGGCCGCAGCTGAGCGGCGCGTGCATCCACCGGGGCGAGGTGACCACGGCCGACGCCGCCCCTGACCCCCGGACGACGCGCCTCGCCCCCGGCCCCGGCGACGCCGGGCGCCCCGCCCGGCAGGCGCCGCCTGCTGCGCACGACCCTGGCCGGCACCGCCCTCCTGGCTGCCGGCGCCCTGGCGCGGAGCCGGCGCCGCCCTCACCCACCACCTCGACACCCACCTGTCGCCCACCGACCGTCGCCCCTGGCGCCCACGGGCCCCGGCGCCCTCGCCGCGCGCGTCCTCCTCCAGGGCCCCGACGACGCCCCCGCGCCTGCATCACCTTCGACGACGGCCCCTGACCCCGCCTGGACGCCGCTGGTCCTGGACATCCTCGCCGACGCGGGCCTGAGCGCCACCTTCTTCGTCCTCGAGCGAGGCCGCTGCCGCCCACCCCGAGCTCATCGCCCGCGAGGCCGGGGCCGCGTCACGAGATCGGCGTCCACAACCGGGTCCACACCGACGTCTCAGCGCCGACGCCGACCGGCTGCGCGCCGACGTGGACCGCACCATCGCCGCCATCGAGTCGGTCGGCGCCCCGCGACCGGCGTTGTGGCGCCTGCCCTACGGGCGCACGACGCCCCTGCCCTGGCCGTGGCCGCGCGAACGCGGGCTCGACCTGCTGCTGTGGAGCGAGCACACCCCCGACGTCGAGCACGCCTGGCCCTGACGACGCGCGTCCACGCCGGCTCGATCATCCGTGCCACGACGGGCGCACCCAGCCCAGCCGGGAGCTGCTGCGGGCCGTGGGCGACTCCTCGTCGCGCCTCGCGGAGCGGGGGATGACCTTCCCGACCGGCTCGCAGATGCTCGCCGCCTCCCAGTCGCAGTAGGCGCCGTCCGCCAGCCGCCCAGCCCCCGCCACACCGGCGCCATGACCGAGCCGACCCCGGTGCGGCGCACCGCGCCCACTTCGCCGACAACCGCGCCAACTGGGACGACCGCGCCGCCCCTCCACGAGGCCTGCGGCACGGCATCGCCGAGCTGCTCGCCTCGCCGGCGGCGCTCACGAAGGACGTCGCCGCCGACCTGGGGCGCCTGGGGACCTGACCGGCCTCGACGTCATCCACCTCCAGTGCCACCTGGGCTCGACACGATCAGCCTGGCCTGGCTGGGGCGCGGCGCGTCGTCGGCCTCGACCTGTCCCCGCGGTCGCTGGAGCGGGCCTGGACCTGGCGCGGCGGGTCGAGCCCGCATCGAGCTGGTCGAGTCCAGCGTCTACGCGGCCCTGCGGGCCGTGACCGGGGACTTCGACCTGGTCTACACCACGCTGGGCGTGCTGTGCTGGCTGCCCGACGTCGGCGCCTGGGCGCGCGTCGGGCCCGTCTGCCCTGCGCCCGGCGGGCGCCTCGTCCCTGCGCGACGACCACCCCGTCTTCATGGCCGTGGGGACGACGCCCCACGGGCTCACCCTCCACGAGCCCTACTTCCAGCAGGACGAGCCCATCGACCTGGGAGAACGAGGGCTCCTACGTGGAGGCGCCCGCGGACGCCGCGCCCATCGCCCACACCCGCAACCACCAGTGGAACCACGCGGTGGGGGAGATCTCACCGCCCTGCATGGGGCGGGCCTCGTCCTGAGGAGGTGGGCGAGACCCGCGTGAGCGCTGGCGCCGCTGGCCCGACCTCATGGAGCCCCTGCGAGGGCGGCTACCGCTTCGCTGACCCGGCGCTGCGCGAGATGCTGCCTCCAGCTCGTCGTCGTCGCCCGCCCGCCGGGCGCGGACCCCACCACACTGCGCGGTGATGAGTGAGCAGCAGGCCGGCCCCCGGCCTCCCCCGCGCCACGCCACCCAGGAGGTCCTCGGCCCGGCCGGGCGGCGCGGCCCCTTCCGCTACGGCGAGCGCATCCAGGTCACTGACCCAGCGGGCGCCAAGAGCACCTTCCACCTCGACCCGAACGGCTGCTTCCGCTCCCGTCGCGGCGGCTTCCGCCACCGCGACGTCGTCGGCCTGGAGGAGGGCACCGTCCTGACCACCGACACCGGCCACGAGCTGCCCTCGCTGCGCCCGCTGCTGGCCGACTACGTCCCTGTCCATGCCCCGCGCCCAGGTCGTTCTACCCCCAGGACCTGCCAGATCATCGCCATGGGCGACATCTTCCCCCGGCGCCCGCGTCATCGAGGCCGGGTCGGCTCCGGGGCCCTGACCATGAGCTCGCTGGGCGCCGTCGGGCCGCCGGGCGCCTGCTGTCCATCGAGAGGCGCGAGGACTTCGCGGCGATCGCCGCCTCAACGTCGACTCCTGGTTCGGCGGGCCCCACCCCGCCTGGGAGCTGCGCACCGGCGACTTCGCCGACGTCGTCGCCGCCCGCGTCCCGACGCCGGGCGCCGACCGCGTCGTGCTGACATGCTCGCCCCTGGGAGAACGTGGACGAGTCCGCCCGCGCCCTCGTGCCCGGCGGGGTGCTCCTGGCCTACGTCGCCACCGTCACCCAGCTGTCGCGCGCCGTGAGGCCCCTAGGCTGCAGCGGCCGGTTCACTCGAGCCCGAGTCCTGGGGAGTCCATGGTGCGCACCTGGCACGTCGACGGGCTGTCCGTGCGCCCCGACCACCGCATGGTCGCCCACACCGGCTTCTGATCGCCGCCCGCCGCCTGGCCGCCGGCTCCGGGCCGCTCACCCGCCGCCGCCCGCCCGCCCGCGGCGCCTACGACGAGGCCGGCCACTGGGAGCCCCGGGACGTGGGGGAGCGCACCGGCAGCGACAAGAAGGTGCGCTGCGTCCTGCGCGACGCGGCCGCTGAGCGGCCCGGGCCGCCACCCCCTGTCCTGCCCGGCGCCCCGGCGCGCGGCGAGGGCGAAGGGCGGCGCCCGTGCCTGAGACCCGGCCCCGGACCCCGGGCCCGCCCCTGCCCTCGCCGTCCTTCACCAGCCACCAGCTGCGCGAGGCTCCGCGCCGAGGCCGCGAGCCTGGCCGCCAAGAACGAGCGCCTGACGGCCGCGCTCACCGCCGCCCGCGAGCGCATCGTCGAACTGGGCGCCCAGCTCGACGCCGTCACGGCCCCGCCCGTCACCCTCGGCCTGCTCACCGCCGCCCCCGGTCCCTGGGAGGGCCGCCCGTCGAGGCCGACGTCGCGCTCGGCGGCGGCCCATGCGCCTGGGCCTGCACCCGGGCCTGGACCCGGCGACCCTGGGCGCCGGCCGGCTGGCGGCCGTCAACGACCAGATGCTCGTCGTCGACTCCCTGCCCTGCCCCCGACACCGGCGAGGCCGTCACCCTCGACGAGGTCCTCGGCGCCCGCCGCGCCCTGGTCACCACCGGCGGCGGGCGAGCCGGGTGCTGGCCCTGCCGAGGGCCTCGACCCGCCGCCCTCAAGCCCGGCGACACCCTGGTCGCGGACCTGCGCGCGAATCTGGCCACCGCCCTGGTGGAGCGCACCGGCGTCGAGCAGCTCGTCATCGCCGAGGCCCCGGACGTGTCCTGGCCGATATCGGCGGGCTCGGCCCCCAGATCAACCGGATCCGCGACGCCATCGAGCTGCCCTTCGCCCACCCCGGGCTCTACCGCGGCTACGGCCTGCGCGCCCCCAAGGGCGTGCTCCTGTACGGCCCGCCCGGCTGCGGCAAGACCTCATCGCCAAGGCGGTGGCGACATCCCTGGCCGACTCCGCCGGCGGGCGCCCGGCCGCCTTCCTCAACATCAAGGGCCCCGAGCTGCTGAGCAAATTCGTGGGCGAGACGGAGCGGCAGATCCGCGCCATCTTCGTCCAGGCCCGCAAGGCGGCCGCCGAGGACCGGCCCGTGGTCGTCTTCTTCGACGAGATGGAGGCCCTGCTGCGCACCCGCGGCACCGGCGTGTCCTCCGACGTCGAGACCATGATCGTCCCCAGGTCCCTGTCCGAGATCGACGGCGTGGAGTCCCTGCGCAACGTCATCGTCATCGGCGCCTCCAACCGCGAGGACATGATCGACCCGGCGATCCTGCGCCCCGGCCGCCTGGACGTCAAGATCCGCATCGACCGCCCCGACGCCGAGGCCGCCGCCGACATCCTCGCCAAGCACCTGAGGGCCGACCTGCCCCGGGACCCCGGCGAGCTGGCCGGGGCGGGCGGGGACCGCGAGGCCGCGGCGGCGGCCATGCGCCGGGCCGCCGTGGACGCCCTGTACGCGCGCAATTCCCCGCCACCGCCGTCCTGGAGGTCATCTACGCCTCCGGGGCGCGCGAGACCCTTCACCTGGCCGACCTGGCCAGCGGGGCCATGCTCGCCGCCGTCGTCGCCCGCGCCAAGACCGCCGCCATTCAGGACGAGATCGCCGGCGGGCCCGGCGGGCTGTCCACCGCCCGCCTCCTGGAGGCCATCGCCGTCGAGGCCCGTCAGAACGAGGAGATCGCCTCCGCCGCCGGGCCCCGAGGGCTGGGAGCGCCCTCATCGGCCGCCGGGGCGAGCGGATCCGCCTCGGTCACCAGGCTCGTCCCCTGACCGGGAGGAGGCATGAACGACCACCCGCCCAGCCCTGTGGAGCGCCCCTGTCGGCCTGGAGACCGAGTACGGCATCCTCAAGCCCGGCGACCCCTGCGCCAACCCCGTCGCCCTGGCCTCCCGCCTCGTCGCCGCCTCACGGCGCCGTCTCCCGGCCCGCCCCCTGACCGGGGCCCGACGGCGCGCCCGCCCCCGCCGTGCGCTGGGACTACGAGGACGAGGACCCCTGGCCGACCTGCGCGGCACCCGCCTGGAGCGCGCCGCCGCCCACCCCAGCCTGCTCACCGACGACCCTGACTGGCCCTGCCCCCGGCGGCGAGGAGACCGCTCCCCGGCGCGCCTGGGCCGGCCGCCCCCGGGCGAGCGGGTCTGCCCGGCGCCGCCGGAGGCCCTGCCCCTGCCCCGCCACCGCCGTGCGTTGACCAACGGCGCCCGCCTGTACGTCGACCACGCCCACCCCGAGTACGCCGCCCCGAGGTCCTCACCCCCTGGACGCCCCTCATCTGGGACCGGGCCGGGAGTCGTCGCCCGCCGGGCCATGACCGCCCTGGCCCGGGGCGGGCGGGGCCGGCCGAGCAGGTCGTGCTACAAGAACAACGTCGACGGCAGGGCGCCGCTCACGGCAGCCACGCGAGAACTCACTCGTGCGCCGCGACGTCCCCTTCGCCGACCTGGCCGCCGCCCTCATCCCCTTCCTCGTCACCCGGCCCGTCGTAGCTGGGCGGGCGCGTGGGCATCGGCGCCCTGCTCCCCAGCGCCCCGGCTTCCAGATCAGCCAGAGGGCCGACTACGTCGGCTGCGACATCGGGCTGCAGACCACCTTCAACCGCCCCATCGTCAACACCCGCGACGAGCCCCACGCCGACGCGGCTCCGCTGGCGCTGCCTGCACGTCATCAACGGCGACGCCAACCGCTCTGAGACCCCCGTCTACCTCAAGGTCGCCACCACCGGCCTGCTCCTGTGGTACCTCGAGCGCGCCCACGAACGCGGCGAGGGCCGGGCCCCTGGCCCGGCTGCGGCTGACCGCCGACCCTGTCGAGGAGCACTGGGCCCTGTCCCACGACCCGACCCTGCGCCGCGCCCTGGCCACCGAGTCCGGGGCGCGCACCGCCCTGAGATCCAGCGCGCCCACCTGAGGAGATCCGCGCCGCCGTCGTCGCCGACTACGGTGGCACCCTGGCCGCCGGACGGGCCACGCACCGGGCGCTGGCCCTGTGGGACGAGGTGCTCGCCCGCCTGGAGGCGTGCCGCCCGCCCGGCGGACGAGGCCAGCCGACGCCGCCGCCCGCGACGTCGAGTGGCTCGCCAAGCCCGGGTGTGCCAGACCAGTGCCGCCGCGGCGGACTCGACTGGGACGACCCCTCGCCTGGCCGCCCTGGACATCCAGTGGGCGGACCCGCGCGAGGGCCGGGGATCGCCGACAGGCTCATCGGCGCGGACGCACCTGGCGCTCGACCGACGACGCCGCCATCGAGGCCGCCGCCGACAGCCCCCTGCCGGAACCCGCGCCGCCGTGCGCGCGCGCCGTGGCCGAGTTCGCCGAGGTCGTGGCCGCCTCCTGACCGGCCTCGTCCTGACATCCCCGCCCGCCCCGGCCTGACCCGGCTGGCCCTGCCCGACCTGTGCGCGCCGACGCCGCCACCGCCGAGGAGCCCCTGGCCGCCCTGCGCGACGCGATTGGGACCGGCCCCGCCGACGGGGGACACTGCCCCATGAGCCAGCACGAGCAGATCCAGCCCACCGCCCCCTGCCGAGCTCCGACCCTCGCCCCGCGGCCGGGCAGACCCGCACCGGCGGCGTCGACGACATCCTCGACGAGATCGACGCCGTCCTGGAGACCGACGCCGCCGCCTTCGTCCAGGGATTCGTCCAGAAGGGCGGCCAGTGAGGTGGGCGCCCCGGCGCGCCGCATCTACGGCATCGAGACCGAGTACGGCATCACCTGCGCCTCGACCACCGGCGGCGCTCCCGCCCCTGACGCCGACCGCGCCGCGCGCCTCCCTGTTCGAACCCGTCATCGCCCGCTCCCGCACCTCCAACGCCTTCACTCGCGGCGGCGCTCGCCCTCTACCTCGACGTGGGCTCCCACCCCGAGTACGCCACCGCCGAGTGCGACCGCCTGACCGACCTGCTTTCGCCCAGGACCGCGCCGGCGAGATCACCATGGCCGACCTGGCCGCCCGGGCCAACGTCGATCCCTGGCCGCCCGCGTGCCCGGGCGCATCCACCTGCTCAAGAACAACACCGACTCCGCCGGCGCCGGATTCGCTGCCACGAGAACTACCTCGTGCCGCCGCGCGGACTTCTGGAACGACGCCCGCACCCTCGTGCCCCACCTCGTCACCCGCCAGATCCTCGTCGGCGCCGGACACGTCCTGCCCGGCGCCGACGGGGCCCCTCGCCCGCTACGTCTTCTCCCAGCGCGCCGACCAGATGGAGGACGCCGTCCTCCGCCACCACCCGCTCCCCGCCCACTGATCAACACCCGCGACGAGCCCCACGCCGACGCGACCCGCTACCGGCGCATGCACGTCATCGTCGGCGACTCCAACATCGCCCAGGGTCCACCCTCCTCAAGGTCGCCGCCATGGACCTGCTCCTGGACTACCTGGAGAAGGGCGGCTCCCTGGCCGACCTCCGGCTCGCCCGCCCCATGAGCGAGATCCGCCGGGTCTGCCACGACCTGAGCGGGCGCACCCCCCTGGAGCTCGCCGACGGGCGCACCATCACCCCCATCGACCTGCAGACCGAGCACCTGGCGCGCGTGCGCGCCCACGCCGCCGACCTCGACCTGAGCGAGCTCGCACCGCCGCGCCCTGGACCTGTGGGAGCGGGGCCTGACGCCGTCGCCCGCGGCCGGCCCCAGGACGTGGCCGCCGACCTCGACTGGGCGGCCCAAGCACCAGCTCCTGACCCGCTACGCCCGGCGCGCCGGCACCGGCCTGGACGACCCCCGCGTCACCCGCCTGGCCCTGGCCTACCACGACGTGGACCCTGGACGGGCCTGCGCCCGAAGCTGGAACGGGCCGGACTGCTGCACCGCCTCGTCGACGAGGACCGCTGCCGGGCCGCCGTCGACACCCCGCCCGCCACCACCCGGGCGCGCCTGCGCGGCGCCGCCGTGGCCTCGGCCCAGGACCTGCGCCGCGACCTCACCGTCGACTGGGTCAACCTGCGCCTCGACGACGGGCGGACCCCGCCGCTGGCCCTGCGCGACCCCTTCGCCCGCACCGACGAGCGCGTCGACGCCCTCCTGGAGGCCATGGCCCGCCGGGACGCCCCCGCCGGCTCCCTGGCCGCCGACCATCTGAACCCCGGATCTGAGATACTCGCCTCCCGATGACACCCGACCAGCACCCCACCCCGGCCGACGGGCAGCCGCTGACCCGCAGGAGACTGCGCGAGATCGAGCGCGCCCGCGCCGCCGAGGCCGAGCGCGCCCGCCGGGCCGCCGCCGCTCCGCCCCTGACCCCGGCCGCATCCCCCTGAGCCCCTGAGCTCCCCGGGAGGCCGCGTCCCCGAGTGGGCCGCGCCCCCGCCCCGGCGGCGGACCGGCCCCGGCGCAGGTCCATCGCCTCCCCGCCCGAGCGGCGCTCGCGGGCGTCCGCGCCGTCCGAACCGCCCACCATCACCGGCGCCCAGCGGGCCGTCGGCGCGACCCTGGGCCGCAGGCGGCCGCGGGGCGCGGTGGCCGTCATCCTCACGATCGTCGTCGTGGTCGCGATCATCGCCGTGCCCGTCGTCCTGTCGCGCAGCGGCGCCGGGCGCATCCTGGGGGCGCCACGGCGGGCGGCGGGGCGGGGTGACGCTGGCCGCCGACGCCCCTGATCGACTCGGCCCTGACCGTCACCGGCAGGATCGGCTCGACCCCGGCCCTGTCCCTCAGAGGGCGTGCTCGCCCCGCCCGCGCCCGAGCAGGTCATCACCGACGTCGTCGTCCAGGGGACGGACGGACCGTGAACGAGGGCGACGGCGTGCCCCTGTCGGTCTCGCGCTTCTCCGGGACCGACGGCGCCAATACGACGGGTTCGCCCTCGGCAGGCGCCTGTTCTTCCGCCGCCTGGACGCCGGCGTCGTCGGCGAGGCCATCGACGCGGCCGTCGTCCAGGCCGCCGAGGGCTCGCGCATCGTCCTGCGCTCGTCCGTCGAGAGCAGCGGCGGGAGGGTCGCCGAGGTGACGGTCGTCGACGTCCCTGCCCACCCTCGCCGCGGGCGCGGCGCAGACGCCCGCCGCCGGGACGCCGAGCGTCGCCCTGGCCGAGGACGGCACCGTCTCCGTGGGCCTGACCGGGCCTGGCCGCCCCCACCCGCTCCACCGCCGCCGTCGTCATCCGGGGGGAAGGGAGCCAGGTCTCCGCCACCGATACGATCGTCGCCCGCTACACCATCGTGTCCTGGTCCGGGGGCACGGTCCGCACCACGAACTACGGCTGGACGGCGGCCCTGGGCACCATCGACATGACCGACACCCTGGCCGGGCTGGCCCAGGGCCTGGTCGACGTCCCCGTCGGCTCGCGGGTCGTCCTGTCGCTGCCGGCGGACCAGGCGCGCGGGGACGAGCCGGTCGCGGTCGTCGTCGACGTCCCTGGCCATCGTCGAGGGCGGCGCCGCCCCGTCCGACGCCGCCTCCGCGCCCGGCCACGCCCTGAGCTGCCCGCGGGCGCTACCCTGGTCCGGTCCGCACCCCGCAAGCGCCCGCCGCGAAGGAGCCACCGATGAGCGTCGCCGTCCGCGTCATCCCCTGCCTCGACGTCAAGGACGGGCGGGTGGTCAAGGGCGTCAATTTCACCGGCCTGCGCGACGCCGGGGACCCCGTCGAGCTGGCCCGGCGCTACGACGCGCAGGGCGCGGACGAGATCACCTTCCTCGACGTGTCCGCCTCCCGCGAGGGGCGCGCCACCATGCTGGAGGTCGTCGCGGCCGCGGCCGAGCAGGTCTTCGTGCCCCTGACGGTGGGCGGCGGGGTGCGCAGCGTCGAGGACGTCGACGCGCTGCTGCGGGCGGGCGCCGACAAGGTCGGCGTCAATACGGCGGCGATCGCCCGCCCCGAGCTGCTGTCCGAGGTCGCCGAGCGCTTCGGCGAGCAGGTCCTCGTCCTGTCCCTCGACGCCCGCCGCTGCCCGCCGGGGGTGAGCACGCCGTCGGGCTACGAGGTCACCACCCACGGGGGCACCCTGCTCCACCGGCGTCGACGCCCTGGAGTGGCGCGGCGGGCCGCCGACCTGGGGGCCGGGAGATCCTGCTCAACTCCATGGACGCCGACGGCGTCACGGGCGGCTTCGACCTGGACATGCTCGACGCCGTGCGCGAGCGCGTGCGCGTGCCCTCATCGCCTCCGGCGGGGCGGGGCGGGCGGAGGACTTTCGCCGCCGCCGCCGACCACGGCGCCGACGCCGTCCCTGGCCGCCAGCGTCTTCCACTACGGGACCCCTGACGGTGGCCGACGCCAAGGAGGCCCTGCGGCGGGCGGGCCACCCGGTCAGGACCGCGCCCGCCGCCCCGCCGCCCGTCTGGACCCGGCGCTCGCCGCCCGGCTCCAGCGCGACGCCGCTGGCTGGTGGCGGCCGTCGTCCAGCAGCACGACTCGGCGAGGTGCTCATGGTCGGCTGGATGGACGACGAGGCCCTGCGCCGCACCCCTGACCCAGGGCGCGTGACCTTCTGGTCGCGCCCCGCCGGGAGTACTGGCGCAAGGGCGACACCTCCGGCCACCACCAGTACGTCAGGTCCGTGGCCCCTGACTGCGACGGCGACGCCCTGCTGGTGCAGGGTCGACCAGGTCGGCGCCGCCTGCCACACCGGGGCCCGCAGCTGCTTTCGCCGCCGGCGGGGACCTGAGGGCCGTCGTCGGGCGCCGGCCGCCTCTGACGCCGGCTCGCCGCCCTGATTTGCCACGGCGGCCCGCCGCCGAGGACCATCGAGCGGACCGGGGCGCCGTCGCGGGCCCGGTCGGGACCGCCGCTCGTGGTCAGGAGGTGCAGCGGTGAACAGGTTCGAGGAGCTCGCCCAGGCGGCCCGCGCCGCCGTGCGGGCCTGCCAGCGGCGCCTGCCGCTGGAGCACCTGCGCGAGCTCGTGCGCACCGCGCCCCCTGACCCTCAACGCGACCGCCGTCCCTGAGCTCGCGCGGCCGGGCCGTGTCCGTCATCGCCGAGGTCAAGCGCGCCACGGCCGACTTCGCCGACCTGACCGGGGTCGGCGACGTCGCGGTCCTGGCGCGCTTCTACGAGGCCGGGGCGGCCTGCGTCTCGGTGGTCACCGAGCCGCTGCGCTCCCACGGCGCCCTGGAGGACCTCGACGCCGTGCGGGGCGCCGTGGACGTGCCCGTCCTGGTCAACGACCTGGTCGTCACGCCCTACCAGGTCCATGAGGCCCGCGCCCACGGGGCGGACCTGCTCATGCTCGACGCGCGCACGGCCACCCTCGTCCTGGAGTCGCTCATCGACCGGACCCACTCCCTGGGGATGCTCGCGGTCGTCGGGGTCCACTCCCGCCGCGAGGCCCCTGACCGCCGTGCACGCGGGCGCCCTGCGCCCTGGCCGTCGACGCCCGCGACCCCGACACCCGGGCGGTGGACCGCTCCCCGCTTCGAGCAGGTCGCCGAGGTCCCTGCCCGGCTCGACCATCCGCATCGCCGCCGGCGGGTGAGCAGGGGCGCACGACGTCATGAACTACGCTCGGGCCGGGGCGGACGTGGTCCTCGTCGGCGAGGCGATCATCCGCTCCGCCGACCCCCAGCAGTTCGTGGCCCAGCTCGTGGCCGCGGGCTCCCACCCCTCACTGCTCACCGCCACCCGTCGAGAGGTCCTCTGAGTGCTGCATCGCCCCGCTGCCCGCCCCGCCCGCCTCGATCCCCAGCCCCTCGCGCAACGCGTGGCATCTGGGCCCCTTCTCGCTGCGCGCCTACGCGCTGTGCATCCTGGCGGGCGTCTCATCGCCTGTGGTGGACCTCCAGGCGCTACCGCGACGCGCGGCGGCGACGAGGACACGGTTCCTGACGTGCCATGCTGAGCGTGCCCGTGGGCATTCTCGGCGCCCGGCTGTACCACGTCATCACCTCCCGGCGCCTACTTCGGGCCGGGGGCGATCCCGTCCGCATCGTGCAGATCTGGCGGGGCGGACTGGGCATCTGGGGCGGCGTCGCCGCGGGGCTGGCGGCGGCCGCGTGGCTCATGCGCCGGCGCGGGCTGCGCCTGGCCCCCCTGACCGACGCCGTCGCCCCGGCCCTCCTCGTGGCCCAGGCGGTGGGGCGCGTGGGCAACTGGTTCAACCAGGAGCCTCGGCGCCCCCACCACGCTGCCCTGGGGCCTGGAGATCGACGACGCCCACCTGCCGGCCGGCTGCGCCCCCGGGACCCTGTTCCACCCGACCTTCCTCTACGAGGCGCTGTGGAACCTGGCGGGGGCGGCCTGCTGGTCCTGCTGGAGCGGCGCCTGAGGCGCCGCGACGGACGACGGGCGGGCGCCTCATCTGGGCCTACCCTCATGGTCTACACGGCCGGTCGCGCCTGGATCGAGCACCTGCGGGTGGACGAGGCCGCCATCGTCCTGGGCCCTGCGCCTGAACGAGTGGACGGCGATGATCGTCTTCCTGGTGGCCTGGTCGGCTTCGTCGCCGCCGGCCGGGCGCGGGGCCGACGACGCCATCGCCGTCGGCCCCGCGCCGGACCCCGCCGACGCCGGATCCGACGATGAGGACCGCCATGCGACCCTCGATGGTCCGAATGGCGACACGGAGGGGATCGGGCGACGACGACCGGGCTCGAGAGCGAACGGGTAGTCTCCGGGCCCGTTGTCCCGTAGACTGGGGCCATGCGCAGAGCCAAGATCGTATGCACCCTCGGACCCGCCACCGAATCGTCTGAGCAGGTGCAGGCGCTCGTCGACGCGGGCATGGACGTCGCCCGCATCAACCGCCTCCCCACGGCAGCGCCGAGGAGGCCGAGGTGCTCATCGGCAGGGTGCGGGTCGCGGCCGAGGGCCTCCGGGCCGCCCGGTGGCCGTGCTCGTCGACCCCAGGGCCCCAAGATCCGCCTGGGCACCTCGTGGGCGACCAGAGGGTCAAGCTCGACAAGGCGACGATTCACCATCACGATCGACGACGCTGGGCACCGTCAGGCGCGTCTCGACGACCTTCAAAGGCCTCGCCCGGCGACCGCAAGCCCGGCGACCGCCTCCTCATCGACGACGGCAATGTGGCGGTGCGGGTCACCGCCGTCACGGACACCGACGTCATCACGAAGGTCGAGGTCCCCGGCTACGTGTCCAACCACAAGGGCCTCAACCTGCCCGGCGTGGCCGTGTCCGTGCCCGCCCTGAGCGAGAAGGACCGCGAGGACCTGCGCTAGGTCCCTGACGCGGGCCGACGCCGACGTGATCGCCCCTGTCCTTCGTGCGCAGCGCCTCCGACATCGACGACGTCCACGCCATCATGGACGAGGTCGGGGTGCGCCTGCCCGTCATCGCCAAGATCGAGAAGCCGCAGGCCGTCGACAAGCTCTTCGAGATCGTCTCCGCCTCGACGGCATTATGGTGGCCCGCGGCGACCTCGGGCGTCGAGATGCCCCGGAGGCCGTCCCCTGGTCCCAGAAGCGCGCCATTGAGCTCGCCCGCCGCCAGGCTCAAGCCTCGTCATCGTGGCCACCCAGGTGCTGGAGTCCATGATCCAGAACCCGCGCCCCACCCGCGCCGAGGCCTCCGACTGCGCCAACGCCATCCTCGACGGCGCCGACGCCGTCATGCTCTCGGGCGAGACCTCCGTGGGCGCCTACCCCATCGAGGCCGTGCGCACCATGGCCCGCATCATCGAGAACGTCGAGGACAACGGCGGGGACCGCATCGCCCCGCTGGGCTCCGACCCGCAGACCCGCGGCGGGCGATCACCCGGGCGGCCGCCGAGATGGGCGACCAGCTCGAGGTCACCCACCTGGTGACCTTCACCCAGTCCGGCGACACGGCCCGCCGCCTCTCCCGCCTGCGCTCGCCCATTCCGCTGCTCGCCTTCACGCCGCTGCGCCCCACGCGCAACCAGCTGTCCGTCTCCTGGGGCGTGACCACCTACGAGGTGCCCGAGGTCAGCGACACCGACGAGATGGTCGCCCAGGTCGACGAGGTCCTCAGGCCAGGCACCTGGCCCGCGCCGGCGACGAGGTCATCATCGTCGCCGGCATGCCCCCGGGCACCCCCGGCTCGACGAACTCCATCCGCGTCCACACCGTCGGCGAGACGGTCGACTACCGGTCCTGAAGGACTCCCCGGCCGGACCGGGTGATCGGGCGGGGCCCGCACCATCACGGTGCGGGCCCCGCCCGTGAGTTCACGCCCGTCCGTGCCTCGATGGGATTCGAACCCATAACACCCGATTTTTGAGTCGGATGCCTCTGCCGATTGGGCTACGGAGGCGCGGCGACGGCGAGTGCGTCGGCGCGGAGCATACTAATATGCGAATCGTGAGCAAACAATCCGCGTCCCCTGAGACCCCCACTCGCCCTGCAGTCGCCGCGTCGTCGTCGCAGAGGACGAGACGCTCATCCGCCTCGACATTGTCGAGACCCTCACCGAGGCGGGATACGAGGTCGTCGCCGAGGCCGCCGACGGCGAGGAGGCCGTGCGCCTCGTCGAGGAGCACGAGCCCGACCTGTGCGTCATGGACATCAAGATGCCCGTCATGGACGGCATTACCGCCGCCGAGAAGATCCTCGACAAGCACCCGTCGCCGTCGTCATGCTCACCGCCTTCTCCCAGACCGAACTGGTCGAGCGCGCGGGGGCGGCCGGGGCCATGGCCTACGTCGTCAAGCCCTTCACCCCGGCCGAGCTCATTCCGGCCCTGGAGATCGCGCTGTCGCGCCACGAGGAGATCCGGTCCCTGGAGGGCGAGATCGCCGACCTCCAGGAGCGCTTCGAGACCCGCAAGCGCGTGGACCGCGCCAAGGGCCTGCTCATGGAGAAGATGGGGCAGAGCGAGCCGGAGGCCTTCCGGTGGCTGCAGAAGACCTCCATGAACCGCCGCCTGACCATGCGCGAGGTCGCCGACGCCGTCATCGAGCAGGTCGGCGGCGCCTCCAAGGGCGCGGCCAAGAACCGGGACTGAGGGCGCGCCGCCGGCCCCGTCAGGCCGCGTCGTCGTCGGACCGGGCGTCGGGCCGGGGGTACAGGCTGCGCAGCGTGCCCCGGGCCACGGCGCGGCCCTCGTCGTCGCTCACCCTCACCTCGTAGACGCAGGTGCGCCGGCCCTGGTGGACGGGGAGGCGATGGCCGTGACGTAGCCGGAGCGCACCGGGCGCAGGTGGTCGACCATGAGCCCGGCGCCCACGGGCACCGCCCCGGCGGGCGCCGCCGCCGCGCGGCCACGGAGGCGGCCGTCTCGATGAGGGCGGCCGTGGCGCCGCCGTGCAGGACCCCCGCGACCTGGCGGGCGCCCTCCACCGGCATGCGCACGACGCTGCGCTGCGCCCCGCGCTCGAGGACCACCATGGACAGGGTGTCCATGAGGGTCCCCCTGCCCGCCTGACTCCAGGGCCGGTCGCAGCGCGCTGGCGGCGGACACGGCCGAACCGGCCGGACGCGGGACCGGGAAGGGGTCCGTGCCCGAGTCGGGGAAGGCGACGGCGGTGTCGGCGGAGTGCGGTACGGGGCTGGGGCTCGCTCATGCCCTTAGGCTGGCACGGTGAGCACCACCGAGACCAGCCCATCCGACCCCCGACGCCGCCGCCGGCGCCCCCGGGCGGGGCGCCTGCTGCTCATCGACGGACACTCCATGGCCTTCCGGGCCTACTACGCGCTGCCCGTGGACTCTTCACCACCTCCACCGGCCAGGCGACCAACGCCGTGCACGGCTTTCTCTCACGCTCCTGTCCCTGCTGGAGCAGGAGCGGCCCACCCACCCTGGCCGTCGCCTTCGACCTGCCGGGCGGCACCTTCCGCACCCGGGAGTACCCCGGCTACAAGGCCAACCGCGACGAGACGCCCCAGCCCCTCATCAGGGCAGATCGAGCTCATCGAGGACCTCCCTGGCGGCGATGGGGTGCGCGCCGTGACGGCCCCGGACTACGAGGCGGACGACGTCCTGGCCACCCCTGGCCGCGCGGGCCCAGGCCGAGGACCTGGAGGTCCTGGTGTGCTCCGGCGACCGCGACTCCTTCCAGCTCATCACCGAGAACTGCACCGTGCTCCAACCCGTCAGGGGCGGCTCCGCGCCGCGGCGCATGACGCCCGCCCAGGTGCAGGAGCGCCATGGCGTGAGCCCCGAGCGCTACCCGCACCTGGCGGCGCTGGTGGGCGAGACCAGCGACAACCCTGCCCCGGGGTGCCGGGCGTGGGGCCCAAGACCGCGGCCAAGTGGCTCAACCTCTACGACGGCCTGGACGGCGTCATCGCCCACGCCGGGCAGATCCGGGGCCGGGCGGGGGCCTCGCTGCGCGAGCACCTCGACGACGTGGTGCGCAACCGCCGCCTCAACCGGCTCGTCACCGACGTCGACCTGGGCATCGACCCCTGCGCGACCTGCGCCCGAGCGGCGCCCGCCGCGAGGAGCTGGCGGATCATGGAGGCCCTGGAGCTGCGCACCCTGCACCGGCGCGCGCAGCGGGTCCTGACCTTCCGCGACGACGCCGGCTCCGGCGACGGCGCCCGCCGACCCTGGTGCGCGAGCGCCTGGCGGCGCTGGAGATCGCCGTCCTGGGCCGCCAGGTCGAGCCCGGGGCGTGGGGGCCTGGCTGACCGCCACGCGGGCGGCGGGCCCCTGGGCCTGGACGTCGTCGGCGTCCTGGCGCCGGAGCAGGGCGACGCCCAGCTCCTGGCCCCTGAGCGACGGCGCGCGCCCTGGCCCTGGACCTGGCGCTGGTCGACCCCGACGACGAGCGGGCGCTGGCCGGCCTCCTGGGCGACGCGGACCGCCCCAAGATCGTGGCCGACGCCATGCGTCTGGCACGCCTGCGCGCCCGCGGCCTGAGCTCGACGGGGTCGTCGCGGACCCCTCGCTGGTCGGCTACCCATGCCGCCCCGAGCAGCGCGGCTACGACGTCGCCGCCCTGGCCCGGCGCTGGCTCGACCTGGACCTGGAGGCCCTGGACGGCGCGGGGACGAGGGCGGCGCCCAGGGCGCCTTCGACCTGGAGGCCCTGACCGACGACGCCCCGCCGCGGGCGCTGCTGGCCTGCGCGCGCCGCGCCGCCGTGCTCCCTGCCGCTGTACGACGTCCTGCGGGCGCAGATGGTCGAGCGCGGCGCCGAGGTGCTGTTCACGGACCTGGAGATGCCGGTGGCGGCCCTGCTGGCCCAGATGGAGGACGCCGGCATCGCCGTCGACGACGCCGTGCTCGCCGCGCGCGAGACCGAGCTCGACGCCCGCGTCACCCGCGCCGCCCAGGACGCCTGAGCCGCGGCCGACCACGAGCTCAACCTCTCCAGCCCCAAAGCAGCTCCAGACGGTGCTCTTCGACGAGCTGGGCATGCCCAGGACCCGCAGGACCAAGACCGGCTACACCACCGACGCCGAGGCCCTGGCGGGCCTGTACGCCAAGACCTCCCACCCCTTCCTGGCCGGCCTGCTGGAGCACCGCGACGCCATCAAGCTGCGCCAGACCGTGGAGGGCCTGCGCAGGGCGATCGGGGCGGACGGGCGCATCCACACGACCTTCCAGCAGACGATCGCCGCGACCGGGCGGCTGTCGTCGACCGACCCGAACCTGCAGAACATCCCGGCGCGCACCGAGGAGGGCCGGCGCATCCGCGAGGCCTTCGTCGTGGGGCGCGGCTACGAGTGCCTGCTCACGGCCGACTACTCCCAGATCGAGATGCGCATCATGGCGCACCTGTCGGGGGACGAGGCCCTCATCGAGGCCTTCCGCAGCGGGGAGGACCTGCACCGCTACGTCGCCGCCCTCGTCCACGACATCGACGTCGGGCGGTCACCGACGCCCAGCGCAGCCGCATCAAGGCGATGAGCTACGGGCTGGCCTACGGGCTGTCCGCCTTCGGCCTGGCCCGCCGGCTCGGCATCGACTCCGCCGAGGCCATCGCCCCTGCGCCAGGCCTACTTCGACCGCTTCGGGAAGGTGCACGACTACCTCGAGGGGCGTCGTGAGCGGGCCCGCGTCGACGGGTGGACCGAGACGATCCTCGGGCGCCGCCGCTACCTGCCGGATCTGACCAGCGACAACCGCCGGCTGCGCGAGATGGCCGAGCGGGCGGCCCTCAACGCCCCCATCCAGGGCAGCGCGGCCGACATCATCAAGAAGGCGATGATCGACGTCGCCGACGCGCTGGCCGGGGCGGGCGCCTCCTCCCGCGTCCTGCTCCAGATCCACGACGAGCTCCTCCTGGAGGTCGCCCCGGCGACGCCGACGAGGTCGAGCGGATCGTGCGCGACAAGATGGGGCGGGCCGTCGAGCTGTCCGTGCCCCTGGAGGTCTCGGTGGGGCGTGGACGACCTGGCGCGAGGCCGCCCACTGAGGGGCCGGTGCGAACGTGAGGGATTCCACGCATAGCGAATACCGATTGCCCAGGACCGCACGGGCTACGGATTGGGTGCACGCTGATAGAGTCCCTTGAGTGCGCTCCTGGGCGACTTGACGTCCCCGACCGAGTCGCGGTGCCAGTCCGGGCTGGCCCGGGACGAGGGTGCGCACGGCTCTGCCCACCCGACCATCACATCCGTATTCGGAGCACCCACTCAATGACCACAACCATGCCCAGCCCCGCCCCGGTCGCCGTCAACGACATCGGCTCGACCGAGGAGATCCTCGCCGCCGTCGACCAGACCATCAAGTACTTCGATGACGGCGACATCGTCGAGGGCACCGTTGTCAAGGTCGACCGCGATGAGGTCCTCCTCGACATCGGCTACAAGACCGAGGGCGTCATCCTCGCTCGCGAGCTGTCCATCAAGCACGACGTCGACCCCGACGAGATCGTCTCCGTCGGCGACGAGATCGAGGCCCTCGTCCTCCAGAAGGAGGACAAGGAGGGACGCCTGCTCCTGAGCAAGAAGCGCGCCCAGTACGAGCGCGCCTGGGGCACCATCGAGCGCGTCAAGGAGGAGGACGGCGTCGTCACCGGCACCGTCATCGAGGTCGTCAAGGGCGGCCTCATCCTCGACATCGGCCTGCGGGGCTTCCTGCCCGCCTCCCTGGTCGAGATGCGCCGCGTGCGCGATCTGCAGCCCCTACGTCGGCCGTGAGCTCGAGGCCAAGATCATCGAGCTCGACAAGAACCGCAACAACGTGGTTCTCTCCGCCGCGCCTACCTGGAGCAGACGCAGTCCGAGGTGCGCACCAACTTCCTCCAGACCCTCCAGAAGGGCCAGGTCCGCTCCGGCGTGGTCTCCTCCATCGTCAACTTCGGCGCCTTCGTGGACCTGGGCGGCGTCGACGGCCTGGTCCACGTCTCCGAGCTGTCCTGGAAGCACATCGACCACCCCTCCGAGGTCGTCGAGGTCGGCCAGGAGGTCACCGTCGAGGTCCTGAGGTCGACTTCGACCGCGAGCGCGTGTCCCTGTCGCTCAAGGCGACCCAGGAGGACCCCTGGCAGGCCTTCGCCCGCACCCACGCCATCGGCCAGGTCGTGCCCCGGCAAGGTCACCAAAGCTCGTCCCCTTCGGCGCGTTCGTGCGCGTCGAGGACGGCATCGAGGGCCTGGTGCACATCTCCGAGCTGGCCCAGCGCCACGTGGAGGTCCCCGAGCAGGTCGCCAAGGTCGGCGACGAGGTCTTCGTCAAGGTCATCGACATCGACCTGGACCGCCGCCGCATCTCGCTGTCCTCAAGCAGGCCAACGAGGGCGTGGACCCCAACTCCGAGGACTTCGACCCCTCGCTGTACGGCATGGCCGCGGAGTACGACGAGCAACGGCTACTAGTACCCCGAGGGCTTCGACCCGGAGACCAACGAGTGGCTCGAGGGCTACGACGCCCAGCGCGAGGCCTGGGAGGCGGAGTACGCCGCCGCCCACGAGCGCTGGGAGGCCCACAAGGCCCAGGTCGCCCGGGCCATGGAGCAGGGACGCCGACCCCGGCGACGCCGGGTCCGCCTCCTACTCCTCAGCCGCCTCGGAGGCCACCGGCACGCTGGCCTCCGACGAGGCGCTGGCCGCCCTGCGCGAGAAGCTGACCGGCAACTGAGACGATCGCGGCCACGACCGATCGACGCCCGTCCCGTCCGCCGCCGGCGAGCGCGGCGGGCGTCGATCGGACCGGGACGAGGGCAGCGTCCCCATCGCGCCGGCGCCCGACTCGTGCCAGTCTGCTGTCGTTTGCGGGCGACGCCCCGGAATCGGAAAGCGGAGGGAACTGACGATGACCAGTTGGGGTGAGCTGCCCGATCTCATCGCGGGGGCGGGCGATCCGCAGGGGGCGCAGCGCCCAGGAGCTCCTGAGCCGCCTGCTCGTGGAGGATCCCCGATGCGGAGCCCACCGGGGCCCAGGCGCGCGCCGTCGCCGAGCCGCTCATGGCCGTGGACCGGGTCTGGGTCGCCGCCCTGGGGGAGGATCCCGACCGCAGTCGGGAGGACCTGGAGCAGGGCCGCGGCGGTGTGCGAGGCCCTGCGGTCCGCGGTGTCGGCCCTCGACCCTGCCCCTGCGGTACGCGCGGGTGGAGCTGTGCGCGGTCCTGGGCCTGCGCGCCGAGGCCATTGAGCAGCTGCGCACGGCGCGGCTGTTCTCCTTCGGCGAGCCCGACGCCGAGGCGACGCTCACCACCGCCCGCCTGCACGACGACTACTCCGGGGTCATCCGACCACGACGGCGACCCCGCCCCGCCCCGACGCCGACCCCGCGGGCACGGCCCTGACCCTGGCGGCCGGCCTGCTGCCGCACCTGGCGCGCGGCGGGCGGGTGGAGGCGGAGGACGCCCTCATGTCGCTGACGCTGCTGGCGGTGCCCGAGAGCCTGCGGCTGCGGGTGCTGGGCGATGAGCTGGAGTACCTGGGGCTGTCGGGGCAGTGGGAGCGGGGCTGGCCCTCATGCGCCACTCGGGGCTGACCGACCCGGGGCAGGCCACCGCCTGGTCCCTGCTCAACGCCGCCGTCGGGGCGAGCCTGGTGCTGCGCGAGGCCAACCGCGCGGGCTACGGGTCCAACGCCCTGGGCTCCACGATCGACTGGCGCACGCCCTGGGGCGACCTGAAGGTCACCGGCTGGGACCCCGTCGTGCGGGCCTACGACGCCGTCACCGCCTTCGTGCGGGCCCTGGCCGTGCGCTTCGACGCGCGCAACGGCAACAACGGGGTGTCCTTCTGGGCGGAGAGCCGCATGGCGGCCGAGGCCCGCTCCCTGGCCTCGCGCTCCTACGGGACCGTGACGGGCGTGGTCGCCGACCGCGCCACCCTGGGCAACCAGGGCCGGCTCCTGGGCCAGGTGCGCGAGCTGCTCAGTGCTGGCCAACGGCTACGGCCTGGACTCGGTGCACGAGCGCGCGCTGGTCACCGCCGAGACCGTGAGCCAGTCGCTGGCGGCCGTGACCGACGACTCCCAGCTGGAGACGGTCGTCGACCTGCGCATCGCCTTCTGCCGGCTCCTGCTGGCGCTGGGCGCCGATGAGCGCGCGGAGAAGGAGGCCCTGGACACCGCCGAGCTGTGCCTGTCCCAGGGGTGGTCCGAGCTCGTGGTGGCGAGCCTGACCATCGCCGCGCAGACGGCCGCCCGCCGTCGCGACGCCCGGGCGGCCTCGGCCTCGTGGGAGCGGGTGCGCCGGGAGGCGGGCGACTGGGGGGCGTCGCGGGCGGGGGAGCGGGCCGGCGTCGTCGTCGAGGCGATCAGGGACCCGGCCTCCGCCGCCCAGGCGCTGGCGATCATCGCCGAGGAGGTCGCCCAGGGCGTGGAGGAGGACCACGGCCGGGCCAGCGCCGCGCGCGAGTTCTGCAAGCGCGCGCGCGCCCAGCTCGAGCGCTGCCGCACCGCGCCGCGGGCGTGGCCGAGCGCCTGACGGCGGTGGAGGCGGCCGTGGCGCCCTTCGGCCGCGGCCACGGGGGCGGCGCTCGCGCGGCGGGGCCGCGCGCAGGTCCGAGGAGGGCGGCGAGCGGGCCTCCTGAGGCTCCCTGAGCGAGAGCGGCCGCCGGCTATACGCTCCCGTTATGCATGATGCCGCGCCGCCCTTGTCTGACCACTCGGTCACCGCGCTCGTCACCGGCTTCGAACCCTTCGACGGCGCCCGTCTCAACCCTCCTGGGAGGCCGTCCGCCTCCTGCCGGGGAGCTGGCGCTGGCGCACGGGGCCCTCATCGTCCACCGCGAGCGGCTGCCGGTGACCTTCGAGGGCGCCCGGGGCCGCGTGCGCGAGCTCATCGCGGCGCTGCGCCCCGATGTCGTCGTGCTCGTGGGCCTGGACGCCGGCGCCCGGGCGGTGAGGCTGGAGACGACGGCCCGCAACCTGGCCGAGGCCCGCATCCCCCGACAACGCCGGCCGCCGGCCCCGCGGCGAGGCCCTGGTCCCCGGCGGGCCGCCCCGGCGCTGCGCCACGTGGAGCGCCCCGACGCTGGCGGGCAGGCTGCGCGCCGCCGGTCACGCGGTGGAGGTCAGCGACGACGCCGGGGGCTACGTGTGCAACGCGACCCTGTACGCCGCCCTGAGGCCCTGGAGGCCGGCGGCCGGACCGGCGTGCTCACCGGGTTCGTGCACGTGCCCGGGCCCGGGCGCCAGGCGCCGACGACGTCCCCGCGCTGCTGACCGCCCTGCTGATCGAGCTCGCCGACCAGGTCCCGCCGCCGCCGGGCGTGGAGGCGCGGGGAGGGCGCGCCTCCGTCCCGCGCGCCGGGCGCCCCCTGCGGGTGGGGCTGACCGGCGGGATCGGCTCCGGGCAAGTCGACGGTGGCGCGCCTGCTGGCCCGGCGCGACGCCACCGTGGTCGACGCCGACGCCATCTCCCGGCGGGTGACCGGGGCGGGCGGAGCGGTCCTGGGCCGGATCCGCTCCGTCTTCGGCGACGGGGTCATCACCGCCGACGGCGCCCTCGACCGCTCCGCCATGGCGGGCCTCATCTTCTCCGACCCCTCCGCGCGCCGGCGCCTGGAGTCCCTCACCCTGCCGCGCATCGCCCTGGAGGCCGCCCAGGGAGATGGAGCGCGCCGGGGCGGGGAGTGGCCGTCTACGACGTCCCCTGCTCGTGGAGCAGGGCATGGCGGACCTGTTCGACTCCGTCGTCGTCGTCGAGTCCCCGCTGGAGCAGCGCCTGGAGCGCCTGGAGCGGCGGGGGCTGGAGCGCGCCGAGGCCATGGCGCGCATGGCCGGCCAGGCCGACGACGAGGCGCGCCGCGCCCTGGCGGACGTCGTCCTGATCAACAACGGCACCGAGGCGGACCTGGCCGACGGCGTCGCCTGGCTGTGGGACAACCGCCTCTCCCCGCTGCGGCGGCTCGGGGCGGCCGACCCGGTCCCGCGTAGCCTGGGCCCATGCGTCCCGTCACCGACCTGCGCCGCCGCGCCAGGCCCTTCGAGGTCATCGGCCCCTACGCCCGGCGGCGACCAGCCCGGCCGCCATCGACGAGCTGGAGCGGCGCCTGAGGGCGGGGGAGAAGGACATCGTCCTGCTGGGGCCACCGGCACCGGCAAGTCCGCGACCACCGCCTGGCTGGTGGAGAGGGTCCAGCGCCCCACCCTCATCCTGGAGCCCAACAAGACCCTGGCCGCCCAGATGGCCGCCGAGTTCCGCGAGCTGCTGCCGAACAACGCGGTGGAGTACTTCGTGTCCTACTACGACTACTACCAGCCCGAGGCCTACGTGCCCCAGACGGACACCTTCATCGAGAAGGACTCCTCCATCAACGACGAGGTCGAGCGCCTGCGCCACAGCGCGACGAATTCGCTGCTCACCCGCCGCGACGTCGTCGTCGTGTCCTCCGTGTCGTGCATCTACGGCCTGGGCACCCCCAGGAGTACGTGGACCGCATGACGCCGCTGACCGTGGGCCAGGTCATCGACCGCGACGAGCTGCTGCGCCGCTTCGTGGCCATGCAGTACACCCGCAACGACGTCGACTTCACCCGCGGCACCTTCCGGGTGCGCGGCGACACCGTGGAGATCATCCCCATGTACGAGGAGCTGGCCATCCGCGTGGAGTTCTTCGGCGACGAGATCGAGTCCCTGGCCACCCTCCACCCGGTGAGCGGGAGGTCATCGACTCGGCCGACGAGGTCTTCGTCTTCCCCGCCTCCCCACTACGTGGCCGGCCCCGAGCGCATGGCGCGGGCCATCGAGGGCATCGAGGCCGAGCTGGCCGATCGCCTGGCCGTCCTGGAGCGCGACGGCAGGCTCCTGGAGGCCCAGCGCCTGCGCATGCGCACCACCTACGACCTGGAGATGCTCGGCCCAGATCGGCATGTGCTCGGGCATCGAGAACTACTCGCTGCACATCGACGGGCGCTCCCCGGGCACCCCGCCCAACACCCTGCTGGACTACTTTCCCCGAGGACTTCCTCCTGGTCATCGACAGAGTCCCACGTGACGGTGCCGCAGATCGGGGCCATGCACGAGGGCGACGCCTCGCGCAAGCGGACCCTGGTGGATCACGGCTTCCGCCTGCCCAGCGCCCTGGACAACCGGCCGCTGACCTTCGCCGAGTTCGAGGACCGCATCGGCCAGACCGTCTACCTGTCCGCCACCCCGGGCCCCTACGAGACGCGGCGCTCCGACGGCGTCGTCGAGCAGATCATCCGCCCCACGGGCCTGGTGGATCCCGAGGTGGTGGTCAAGCCCACCGAGGGGCAGATCGACGATCTGCTCGAGCAGGTGCGCACCCGCGTCGAGCGCGGCGAGCGCGTCCTGGTGACCACCCTGACCAAGCGCATGGCCGAGGACCTGACCACCCTACCTGGCCGAGCGGGGCGTGCGCGTGGAGTACCTGCACTCCGACGTCGACACGCTGCGGCGCGTGGAGCTGCTGCGCCGACTGCGCCTGGGGGAGTTCGACGTGCTCGTGGGCATCAACCTGCTGCGCGAGGGCCTGGACCTGCCGGAGGTCTCCCTGGTGGCGATCCTGGACGCGGACAAGGAGGGCTTCCTGCGCTCGGCCACCTCCCTCATCCAGACCATCGGGCGCGCCGCCCGCAACGTCTCAGGGCAGGTGCACATGTACGCCGACGCCATCACCCCCGGCCATGGCCGCGGCCATCGGGGAGACCGAGCGGCGCCGCGCCAAGCAGATCGCCTACAACGCCGAGCACGGCATCGATCCCGCAGCCGCTGCGCAAGAGGATCGCCGACGTGACCGACATGCTCGCCCGCGAGGACGTGGACACCGCCGAGCTGCTGGCCGGCGGCTACCGCGGCCACGAGGCGGGCGGTGGTCTCGCGGCGCAAACGGGCCGCCGAGGCCACCGTGCGCGAGAGCTGGCGGGGCCGCCCAGGGGGACCTGGCCGACCTCATCACTGAGCTCACCGCCCAGATGCACGCCGCCGCCGAGGACCTGCACTTCGAGCTGGCGGCCCGGCTGCGCGACGAGATCCGGGACCTGAAGAAGGAGCTGCGCTCCATGCGCGCGGCGGGCTGACGGCCGCGTCGCCGACGCCGCACCGGGCGCCGGCCGCGCGGGCCGCCGAGCCGTTAGACTCGCCCCGACCACTCGGAGGGGAGTACTCCCACCAACGGCGACGTCGTCATCACGGCGACCGGGTCCTCAGGGCCCCGGCCCCGGCGTCGCAGGCCCCGGGTCCGCGCCGTCCGGCGCGGGCCGCGGCGGGAGGAGACCTTCGGTACCTTTTCCGAACCCGTACCGAAGGAGCGCCCGTGGACGTCCACGCCCTCGGATGGATCGCCCTGGCCGCGATCATCCTGACCATGATCACGATCGACGTCGTCGGCCATGTGCGCACCCCCCACGAGCCCTCCATGAGGGAGGCGGCCGCCTGGTCGGCGGCCTACATCGCCATGGCCTGCGCTTCGGCGCCGTCGTGATGGGCCGTGTGGGGCGGGCGGTACGGCCAGGAGTACTTCGCCGGCTACATCACCGAAGGCGCTGAGCATCGACAACCTCTTCGTGTTCGTCATCATGCTCGCCGCCTTCCGGGTGCTCGCGCGCCTACCAGCAGGGAGGTGCTGCTGGCGGGCATCGTCATCGCCCTGGTGCTGCGCCTGGTCTTCATCCTGGCGGCGCCGCCCTCATCGAGAACTTCTCGGCGATCTTCTACGTCTTCGGCGCCTGGCTCATCTACACGCCGTGGCCCAGGCCCGCGAGGGCGTCCAGCGGCCCGACGAGCACGGGGCCGAGGAGTACCGGCCCAGCGGCTTCGTCAGGCTCGTCTCGCGGGTCGTGCCCATGACGGACGGCTTCGTGGGCGGCAAGGTGATCCACCGCCACGCCGGGCGCACCATGATCACCCCGATGCTCCTGTGCATCATCGCCATCGGCACCGCCGACGTCATGTTCGCCGTCGACTCCATCCCGGCGATCTACTCCTGACGGCCGAGCCCTTCCTCGTCTTCGCCGCCAACGCCTTCTCCCTGCTGGGCTGCGCCAGCTCTACTTCCTCATCGACAGGGCTGCTGGACCGCCTCGTCTACCTGCACCACGGCCTGGCCGCCATCCTCGGGTTCATCGGCCTCAAGCTCGTCAACCACGCCCTGCACAGCAACGAATTGCCCTTCGTCAACGGGGGGCGACCCTGGGAGGCGGTCCCCGAGCCCTCCATCAGGGGCGTCGCTGGGCCTCATCGTCGTCGTCGTCGCCCTCACCGTCGTCGCCTCCGCCTGTCCTCCCGGCGCGCCGCCGCGCCAGGGCGCGACGGCGACCGCTGAGAGGGGGACGATGGGCGCGAGTCCCCTGGCCTGGCTGGCGCTGGGCGCCGTCGTCGCGGGCCTGCTGACCCTGGACTTCGTCGGGCACGCCCGCAACCCGCACCCGCCGGGCCTGCGCGAGGCCGTGGGCTGGAGCCTGGCCTACATGGCGCTGGCCGCCGCCTACGGCGCCGTGGTGTGGGCGGTCGCCGGCGGCGCGTGGGGGCAGGAGTTCTACGCCGGGTGGGTCACCGAGTGGTCGCTGAGCGTGGACAACCTCTTCGTGTTCATCCTCATCCTGTCGGCCTTCCGGGTGCCGCGCGCCTACCAGCAGAAGGCGCTGCTGGCGGGCATCGTCATCGCCCTGGCGCTGCGCCTGGTCTTCATCCTGGCCGGCGCCGCCCTCGTGGAGCGCTTCGGCGCCGTCTCTACGTCTTCGGCGCCCTCCTGATCGGCACCGCCGTCAGGCAGGTCGTCGACGCCCGCCGGGGCCGGACGGGCCCGACGACGGCGCCGAGTACGCCGACAACGCGGTGACCCGCCTGGTGCGGCGGGTCCTGCCCACGACCGACGGCTTCGTGGGCAGCCGGCTGATCCACCGCCACGCCGGGCGCACCATGATCACCCCGATGCTCATCGCCGTCGTCGCCCTGGGCTCGGCCGACCTCATGTTCGCCGTCGACTCCATCCCGGCGATCTTCGGGCTCACCTCCGAGCCCTTCCTCGTCTTCAGCGCCACGGCCTTCTCCCTGCTGGGGCTGCGCCAGCTCTACTTCCTCATCGACGGGCTGCTGGGCGGCTCGTCTACCTGCCCCTACGGCCTGGCCGTCATCCTGCGGGTTCATCGGCCTCAAGCTCATCGACCACGCCCCTGCGCGTCAACTCCCTGCCCCTCATCAACGGCGGGCGGCCCGTGGAGCTCGTCCCCGAGCCCTCCACGGCGGTCTCCCTGCTGGTCATCGTGGTGACCCTGGTCGTGGTCGCCGTCGTCTCCCTGCTGCGCACCCGGCGCCGGGGCGGGCGCCGGTAGGCTGGCGGCCAGACCGATCGGACAACCGAGCAGGACCCGGACGGACCCTCGAGGCCCGTCGGGCGGACGGCGCTCGCGGGAGCCCGAGCGCCTCCCAGGTGCGCGAGCGTGCGACGAGGGCTGACCAACGCCTACCGGGAGCCCAGCTCGCGCTCGGCGGCGGCGATCCTGCGGACCAACCTGCTGACCGTCTTCAACGCCATCCTGGGCGTCGCCCTGGTCGTGGTGCTCCTCGTGGGGCAGTGGGTGGACGCGCTGTTCGGCTTCGTGCTGGTGCTCAACACGGCCACGGGCACTCGCCGAGGTCCGCGCCAGCGCGCCCTGGACCGCCTCAGCGTCCTCCAGGCGCCCACCGCCCACGTCCGGCGCGACGGGCGCGAGGCCGACGTCGACGTGGCGGACATCGTCCTGGACGACGTCGTGCGGCTGCGCAGCGGGGAGCAGGTTCCCGCCGACGGCGAGCTCTGACCGCCGACGGGCTGGAGATCGACGAGTCCATCCTCACCGGGCGAGTCCGACGCCGTGCGCCCGAGCCGGGCGACCCGGGTCCTGTCGGGCACCACGGTCACGGCGGGGAGGGCTCATGCCGCGCCACCGCCGTGGGCGAGCGGGCCTACGCCCATCGGCTGGCGCGAGGGCCCGCCGCTTCTCCAAGGTCGGCTCCGAGCTCCAGGAGGGCACCGACCGGGTCCTGCGCTGGATCTCCTGGGTCATCGTGCCGGTGGCGCTGCTGCTGGCCTGGTCGCAGATCAGCGCGGCGGGCGGCTGGCAGGCGGCGCGGGCCACCGGCGCCTGGCGCATGGCGACCGTCGCGGCCATCGCCGGGGTCGTGGGCATGGTCCCCAGGGCTGGTGCTGCTCACGAGCGTCAACTTCGCCACCGCCTCGCTGCGCCCTGGCCCGCCGCCGCGTCCTGGTCCAGGAGCTGCCCGCCGTGGAGGTCCTGGCCCGCGTCGACACGCTGTGCCTGGACAAGACCGGCACCATCACCACCGGGCGCATCCGCCTGAGCGCGTCGAGGGCCCCGGCGGGGCCGGGCGGGGCCCGAGCTGCGCGGCGCCCTGGCGGCCCTGACCTCGCAGGGAGTCCAATGCGACCGCCCTGGCCGTGCGCGAGGGCTGGGGAACTCGGCGCGCCGGGCCCGACGCGACGCCGAGTCACGGGCGGACCGGGACGGACGACGCCGACGGGCGGCGCGTGCCCTTCTCCTCGCGGCGCAAGTGGTCCGCGGCGGGCGCGGGCGGGCGGACCTGGGTCATGGGCGCCCCCGAGATCGTCCTGGACGGGGCCGAGGGGCCAGGGGCGCTGCTGGCCCGCGCCCGGGAGCTGGCCGGGCAGGGGCCTGCGCGTGGTGGGCCTGGCCGTCGCCGACTCCGGCTGCGGGCGCGCGCCCGACAGGGACGCCGCCCTGCCCGACGGGCGCGCCGCCGCCGGCCTGGTGGTCCTGGCCGAGGAGGTCCCGCCCCGACGCCGAGCGGACCCTGGCCTACTTCCGCGACCAGGGCGTGCGGGTCAGGTCATCGCGGCGACAACCCCTGTCACCGTGGCCGCCGTCGCGCCCGCCGGGCCGGCGTGCGCGAGCGCGGGGCCGGCGAGGGCGGGGCCGATGAGCCCGGGGCCGGACGGGACGGGGATCTCGCCGTCGTCGACGCGCGCACCCTGCCCGCCGACGCCTCCGCCCCCGAGAGCTGGACGCCCTGGCCGACTCGGTCGAGGGCGCCGACGTCCTGGGGCGCGTCACGCCCGAGCAGAAGCGCGCCTTCGTCCGGGCCTGCGCCGGCGCGGGCGCACCGTGGCCATGACGGGCGACGGCGTCAACGACGCCCTCGCCCTCAGCGACGCCGACCTGGGCATCGCCATGGGCAACGGCGCGCCCGGCCACGCGGGCGGTGGCGCGCCTGGTCCTGCTGAGCGGGGAGTTCTCCGCCCTGCCCGGCGTGGTCGCCGAGGGGCGGCGGGTCACAGCCAACACGGAGCGGATCGCCTCCCTGTTCCTGTCCAAGACCGTCTACGCCAGCCTCATCGCCGTCGTCGTCGCCCTCACGGCCATCTCCTACCCCTTCCTGCCGCGCCAGCTCACCATCGTGTCCTCCCTGACGATCGGGATCCCCGCCTTCGTCCTGGCCCTGGCCCTCAACCGCCGCCGCCACCGCTCCGGCTTCCTGCGCCGCGTGCTGGTCCTGTCGGTGCCCGCGGGCCTGGTCGCGGGCACGTGCACCCTGGCGGCGCGCACCTGGCTGGCCGCCGTCGGCGCCGCCGAAGGGCAGGTGACCACGGGCGCCACGCTCGTAGCTGGTCGCCTGCGGGCTGGCGCTGCTGACGCTGACGGCGCGGCCCTGTGGGGACTGGCGCTGGGCCTGATCGTCCTCACGGGCGCCATCGCGGTGATGGGCGTCCTCGTCGCGCCGGTGCGGGCCTTCTTCCTCCTGGGTGGCGGCCCCGACGACCTGGCTGGTCGTCGCGGTCGCGACGGGCGTCGTCGTCGCCCTGATGCACCTGGTGGGCTCGCTCGGCCCTCGCCTGGCGGGCTCGGAGCCGGGCGCGGGGCGCCCGAACGGCTGATCGGCGAGACGAATCGGCCCCATGAGAGCCCGATCGGCTGAGCGGGGCCCGACCCGCCCGGGGCGCTCAGGCCAGCAGGCCGATGACCGGGTTCCACTCCCGCGCGACCCGCTCGGCGATGAAACCGCCCTGTGGAAGGGGTCGTCGTCCAGGAGGGCCAGGGCGCCGGCCTCGTCCTCGGCGCGCACGACGATGAGGGCCTCGTGCGTGCCGCCGACCGCCAGCAGCAGCCCCCGGTCGGCGAGCCGACCGTTGAAGGCCCCGGTGCGAGGGCGCATCTTCGCCATCTCCTCGTCCTGATCGGTGACGTAGCGGTACTCGACGGCGTAGATCCTGCTCGTAGCCCCAGCCTGAGACGGTGCTGCGCCCGCCGGGGCACTGCCTGCGATGGTGCGGGTGGGGCTCTGGGGCGATGCCGGGGCGGGGCGTGTCGAATCTGCTGCAAAGGCGCCCCGGGCCGGGATCGTGCCGCGAGAAAAAGCGCGGAATATCAACGTTTCCCTTTCGGAGCTCCGACGCGATCGGGGCCTTTGCAACAGATTTGGACAATCGCGCTGCCGCAGCCCTCGGAGGAGAGCCGCCGGTTGGACGACGATCCGACAGGCACCCCGATGACCGGACGGGCCTGCGGGGAACCGCGCCCGACTGCGCGAGCACGGGGCGTAGCAGAGGGCGAGAGGCGCAGCGGAGGAAAAGGGCGCAGTGAAAAGGGGGCGGTGGACGCCGCGGAGCACCGGCGGGGGCGGCCGCCGGGCGCACCGAGCGGCGCGCCGCCGCCCGGAGTGGCCAATCCCTCGCCGCCCCGCCTCGAACACGTGTTTGAGGCGAGGCGCTCCTCCTAGACTCGGCGTCGTGAACGACTCCCTCATCATCCGCGGCGCACGAGAGCACAACCTCAAGGGCGTGAACCTGGACCTGCCGCGCAACGCGATGATCGTCTTCACCGGCCTGTCCGGCTCAGGGCAAGTCCTCCCTCGCCTTCGACACGATCTTCGCCGAGGGCCAGCGCCGCTACGTGAGTCCCTGTCCTCCTACGCCCGCCAGTTCCTGGGCCAGATGGACAAGCCCGACGTCGACTTCATCGAGGGCCTGAGCCCGGCGGTGTCCATCGACCGAAGTCCACCTCCCGCAACCCCCGCTCCACCGTGGGCACCGTCACCGGGTCTACGACTACCTGCGCCTGCTCTACGCGCGCGCCGGCGTCCAGCACTGCCCGTGTGCGACGCGGTCATCTCCTCCAGACCCCCAGCAGATCGTCGACCGGGTGCGCGCCATGGACGAGGGCACCCGCTTCCGGTCCTGGCCCCGTCGTGCGCGGCCGCAAGGGCGAGTACGCCGAGCTCTTCGCAGACCTCGTCCGCCCGGGGCTTCGCGCGTGCGGGTCGACGGCATCGTCCACCGACTGGGGACGTGCCCGCGCTCAACAAGAAGCTCAGCACACCATCGAGGTGGTCGTCCGACCGCCTCGTCGTGCGCGACGGGGCATCCGCCGGCGCCTGACCGACTCCGCCGAGACGGCGTTGGGCCTGGCCGACGGGCTCTGTCGTCATCGACAAAGGTGGACCTGCCCGCCGAGGATCCCGACCGCGAGCACCGCTACTCCGAGAAGCGGGCCTGCCCCAACGAGCACCCCTGTCCCTGGACGAGATGGAGCCGCGCACCTTCTCCTTCAACGCCCCCCTACGGCGCCTGCCCCGCGTGCACCGGCATCGGCACCCGCCTGAGGTCGACCCTCCTCGTCGTCCCCGACGAGAGCTGACCCTGGCCGAGGGCGCCATCGCCCCGTGGGCGGGTCACCAAGTACTTCACCCGGCAGCTGGCGGCCCTGGGGAGGAGCTCGCCTCGACGTCGACACCCCTGGCGGGTCCTGCCCGACCCGCGCCAAGGAGGCCATTCTGCGCGGCAAGGACTACGAGGTCCAGGTCAGGTACCGCAACCGGTGGGGCGCGAGCGCATCTACTCCACCGGCTTTCGAGGGGGCGCTCGACTACGTCATGCGCAAGCACGACGAGACCGAGTCGGAGTGGTCCAGGAGCGCTACGAGGGCTACATGCGCCAGGTGCCCTGCCCGACCCTGCCACGGCGCGCGCCTCAAGCCCGAGGTCCTGGCCGTGCGCGTGGGGACAGGTCCATCGCCCAGCTGTGCGAGCTGCCCGTGGGCGAGGCCCGCGACTTCCCTGGCCGGCCTGCACCTGACCGGCCAGGGTCGAGCGGATCGCCGCGACGGTCCTGACCGAGATCGACGCCCGCCTGGGCTTCCTCGTCGACGTCGGCCTGGACTACCTGAGCCTGGCCCGCGGCGCCGCGACGCTGTCGGGCGGGGAGGCGCAGCGCATCCGCCTGGCCACCCAGATCGGCTCGGGGCTGGTCGGGGTCCTCTACGTGCTCGACGAGCCCAGCATCGGGCTGCACCAGCGGGACAACGCCCGCCTCATCGAGACCCTTCAGCGCCTGCGGGACCTGGGCAACACCTCATCGTCGTCGAGCACGACGAGGACACCATCCGCTCGGCCGACTGGATCGTCGACATCGGCCCGGGCGCCGGGAGAAGGGGCGGGCGGGTCGTCTACGCCGGCGCCCTGCCGGGACTGCTCGACGCCGCCGACTGCCTCACCGGCGACTACCTGGCCGGGCGCCGCGCCATCGAGGTGCCCGCCGTGCGGCGCAGGCCGGTCAAGGGCCGGGAGGTCACGGTGGTCGGGGCCCGCGAGAACAACCTCAAGAACATCACCGTCTCCTTCCCCTGGGCGTGCTCACGGCCGTCACCGGCGTGTCCGGCTCGGGCAAGTCCTCGCTGGTCAACTCGATCCTCTACCAGGTCCTGGCCAACCGGCTCAACCGGGCCCAGGGGCGTGCCCGGGCAGCAGGACGGTGCGCGGCCTGGACGACCTGGACAAGGTGGTGCACGTGGACCAGTCGCCCATCGGCCGCACCCCCGCTCCAACCCGGCCACCTACACGGGCGTGTGGGACCACATCCGCAAGATCTTCGCCGCCGTGCCCGAGTCCAAGGCGCGCGGCTACGGGCCCGGCCGCTTCTCCTTCAACGTCAAGGGCGGGCGCTGCGAGGCCTGCAAGGGCGACGGCACGCTCAAGATCGAGATGAACTTCCCTGCCCGACGTCTACGTGCCCTGCGAGGTCTGCGGCGGGGCCTCGCTACAACCGGGAGACCCTGGAGATCCGCTACAAGGACGCCACGGTCGCCGACGTGCTGGACATGACCATCCGCCGGGCCAGCGAGTTCTTCGCCGCCACCCTGATCATCGCCCGCCACCTGAGCACGCTCGTCGACGTCGGCCTGGGCTACGTGAGGCTGGGGCAGGCGGCCACCACCCTGTCCGGCGGGAGGCGCAGCGCGTCAAGCTGGCCACCGAGCTCCAGCGCCGCTCGACAGGCCGGACCGTCTACGTCCTGGACGAGCCGACGACGGGCCTGCACTTCGAGGACATCCGCAAGCTCCTGGCGGTCCTCCAGGGCCTGGTCGACAAAGGGCAACACGGTGGTCGTCATCGAGCACAACCTCGATGTCATCGCCAATGCGGACTGGGTCATCGACCTGGGGCCCGAGGGCGGCCGGGGCGGCGAGGGAGGTGGTGGCCGCCGGCACCCGAGGAGGTGGCCGCCGACCCGCCTCCCACACGGCCGGTACCTGGCCCCGCTGCTGGAGCGCTCGCGCCCCTGAAAGGCGGCGGGGCGGGCGTCGCCCAGCCGGTCCGCGGGCCGGGGGCGGGCGGCCTCGGCCCCCGGCCGCCCGGCCGGCGCCCTGCTCCCGGGCCCTCTCGGCGTCGGTGGCGGCCCGGTTGCAGGCCAGGGACAGGCCGAAGCAGACGACGCCGCCCACCAGCAGCGCCAGGATGCGCGTGAGCGAGCTCTGGGCGACGACGTCGAAGACGGCGAGCTTGAGGACCGCCACCAGGACCAGGGCCAGGCCGTAGTGGCGCAGCGCCGTCGCCCTGATGGTGAAGCCCAGCAGGATGCACGCCGCGCCCGTGCCCAGGGCGACGACCGTCATGACGACGGAGGAGGCGGGTGTCGCTCAGCACGATGATCGACCACCACAGCACCAGGGAGCTCAGCCCGGCCGCGGCCAGGGCCGCGCCGGCGCAGCGGATCCACGGCAGGAGCAGGCGGTCGGCCGTGACGGTCAGGACGACGGCGGCCACGACCAGCGCCAGCGCGGGGGCGAACCGGGCGGAGCCGGCGGCGAGCAGGTCGACGAGGGCGCCGACGGCGAGGACGACGGCGGCCCACGACCGTGCCGGCCGGGGGCGCCGGGGTCAGGGCGCGCCCGGCGGCGTCGACGCCCGGGGCGCAGCCCGATCATGGCGCCGCGCACGAGCCGCAGGGGCGAGGCGTCGGTGGAACAGGCCCAGTCCGCTCAGGGCCGGTCAGCGCCGCCGACATGAGCACCGCCCCGTGGCGCGGGCGACGTCGGGCGCCCAGGGCGTCAGCCCGGCGATCAGGACCAGGGCCGAGACGGCCAGGGCGGCCCCGCCCAGCCAGGCGTCGGCGCGCAGCGCGGTGCGGCGCTCGAAGCGGGCCCGCGGGTCGGCGGTCGTCGGGCAGCGCGACCTCGCACAGGGGAGGCGGCCAGCATGACGAGCCCGGCCGCCAGCGCCGAGACGAGGGCGGGCCGGTCCCGGTTGCAGGGCGAGCAGGATGCCGCGGCGCGGCGGCGGCGAGGTCGGGACGGTCCCAGACGAGGCCCTCGCGCGCCAGACCCCACACGGGCAGCGCCACGGCCAGGGCGAGCAGGGCGGCGGCGCGCGCTCGACGCCCAGGAGCACCGTCCCGACCACGGCGATGCCGACGAGCAGGCCCGCGAGGGCGCGGGCCGCCAGCCCTGCGGCCAGCGTCCCACGAGGACCGCGGCGCCCCGCCACGATCTGCACCGCCAGAACGAGCAGCGCCACGGCCGTCCACCGTCCGTGCGGCTGTCCGGACGGCGTCAGCCTCCATGCTCACCACGGTCACGATGAGCGGTGACGCCCCTGCACGACGGCCCAGTCCCAGCCGACGACGCCGCGCCAACCGCGGTTCCACAGCAGGACGTCGGCCTGGAGGACCTGGGCGTGGAGGAGGGCGATCGCGGCGACGACGAGGGCCAGCGCGGCCGGGACGAGGTCGGTCGAGCCCAGGGGGCCCGTGCGAGGGGCGCGGCCAGCGCGGCGAAGGACGTGGTCGTCACCCCGATCACCGGGTACCAGGCGGCCCCGGGCATCCCTGCGCGCGGTCCCGGCGAGGAGGGCGCAGGTGGCAGCCAGCACGAGGGGCGTAGAGCTCGATGAGCAGCCATTCCGTGAGCGCGAGCTCGGGGTGAGCCAGGGCGTGGAGGGAGGCGAAGCCCATGGTGACCAGGGCGCCCACCATGGAGACAACGGCGGTGAACACCTGCCGGGTCAGGCGCGACAGGAGCAGCAGCACCAGGCCCCACAGCGCCATGAGGCCGAAGGCGGGGCGGGCGGGGACGAGCCCGTCCAGGAGCACGCCGCTGATGACGGCGACGAAGCCCAGGGCCCCTGCCGGTGCCGGTGAGCGTGGCGCGGCGACGCGCTGGCCGGGGCGGGCGACCGCCAGGCGGGTGCCGACCCCACGAGCACGAGCGCCGCCAGGGCGAGGGAGCCGATTTCTGACGCCGTCGGGGATGGAGTCCCAGGTCAGTGCGACGAGGCTGACGGCGGCCAGCACAATGAGCAGGGTCGCCGCCGCCGAGAGCAGGTAGCGCCCGATATTGCCCTCCGAGCGGGCGCGCTCCCACCAGGCGGGACCGGCGGCGGGGAGGGGCCGACGGCGGGGCGCGCGCCCGCCCGCGGAGACGGCCGGGGACGGCCGGGATCCGGCCGGCAGGGGCCGCGGGAACGGGCGGCGCGCGGGGACTGGCGCCGCGCCCGGGCGGCGCGGCGGGACGGGGCTCGACCGGCGTCCACGGGCGGGCGACGGCGTCGGGGCCGACTCGTCGGCCGGGGAGGCCGGTCCGGTCCGGTTCAGCCGCGTCGGCCGTCAGTCGGCCGGGAGGGCTGGGGCCGGGGCTCGGCCCGGGAGGGCCCGACCCGGCGGGCTCGGCCGGGCTGCGCGGCCGGGGCTCGTGCAGGGCGCGTCGCCCTCCACGTGGGCGAGGGCGGCGATGCGGCGGGCGATCCAGTCGAGCTTGCGCTCCATGAGGATCGAGGCGCTGCAGCACCTCGGTCAGGTCCCTCGCCCGGCCTGGCGCGGGGCGTGCGGGTTGTCGGGGCAGGGCATGGGCGGTCTCTCCTGACGTGCCTGCGGGGACGGCGTCCACGCTAGGGTCAGTGGGCGGCGGATCATATGGGCAGGCCGACTCCTGTCGGATAACCGGCGCGCGCGGGCGCGGGCGCGCGGACTACCCTGCGGTCATGAGCGAGAACGGACTCACCTGCCGCCCGGACCAAGATGCGCGATGCCGGGGTCGCGCAGCAGGCCATCGACGTCTTCACCCACTACTACACCCAGCTCGAGGGCGGGGCCACGGGCCTCATCCCCGAGGAGACGATCGAGCCGCTCACGCGGATCGACTCCATCGACGGGGCCGCGATCGACGAGGACGCGGCCCGCGAGGCGCTCGACCGCACGGCGCTCATCAAGCTCAACGGGGGACTGGGCACCTCCATGGGCATGGACCGGGCCAAGTCCCTGCTCCCGGTCCGCGACGGGCGGACCTTCCTCGACCTGCTCGTCGACCAGGTCATGGCGGCGCGCCGGCGCCACGGGGTGAGGCTGCCGCTGATCTTCATGGACTCCTTCCGCACCCGCGCGGACACCCTGCCGCCCTGGCGGCCCGCCCCGGCATCGAGGGTCGACGGCCTGCCCCTGGACTTCCTGCAGAACCGCGAGCCCAAGCTGCGGGCCGACGACCTGAGCCCGGTGGAGTGGCCCGCCGACCCCGAGCTGGAGTGGTGCCCGCCCGGCCACGGCGACATCTACACGGCCCTGATGGCCTCCGGGGTCCTCGACGCCCTGCTGGAGCACGGCTACCGGTACGCCATGACCTCCAACTCGGACAACCTGGGCGGCCCCTCCGCCCGCATCGCCGGCTGGTTCGCGGCCTCCGGCGCCCCTACGCCCCGGAGGTGTGCCGCCGCACGCCCGCCGACGTCAAGGGCGGCCACCTGGCCGTGCGCAGGAGCGACGGGCGCATCATCCTGCGCGACACGGCGCAGACGCCCCTCGAGCAGATGCGCTACTTCACCGACCAGTTCCGCCACCCCTTCTTCCCACACCAACAACCTCTGGTTCGACCTGGAGGTCCTGCGCGACACCCTGGTCGAGCGCGAGGATCCTCGGCCTGCCGCTCATCCGCAACGAGAAGACGGTCGACCCCTCCGACCTCCCGCCTCACGCCCGTCATCCAGATGGAGACGGCGATGGGCGCGGCCGTCGAGGCCTTCGAGGGCGCCGCCGCCGTGGAGGTGCCGCGCAGCCGGTTCCTGCCGGTCAAGACACGCAACGACCTGCTGCTGGTGCGCTCGGACGTCTACGAGGTCGACGACGACGGGCTGCTGCGGATGGTGCCGGAGCGGGCCTGCGAGGTGAGCCCTCGATGCGCGCTTCTACAAGAAGATCGGCGACTTCGAGGCCCGCTTCCCCCACGGCGTCCCTCGATCAGGGGCCGAGGCGCTGAGCGTGGAGGGCGACTGGACCTTCGGGGCCGCGTCGTGGCCACCGGCCGGGCGCGCATCGCGCCGAGGGCTCGCCCGGCGAGATCCCCGCCGGCACCAGGATCTGAGCGGATCCGGCGGCGGGCGCCCCGCTGCAGGCGCGGGCCCGGACCGCTATGGTCCGGGCCCGCGCCGGGTGGGCGATACTGGAATCGAACCAGTGACCTCCTCGGTGTGAACGAGGCGCTCTAACCCCTGAGCCAATCGCCCGGCGCGGGGACAGGGGTATCAGGCGGCGCCCGGCGCGGCAAACAGGAGACCGGTGAGGTGTCTCACCGCGGGCCGTTTGGTCCCGCTCCGCCGGGTGGGTGCTATGGTTTCCCAGCACCGGGCGGGTCGTCCCGCCCCGGGCCCATGCGGATGTGGCTCAGTTGGTAGAGCATCACCTTGCCAAGGTGAGGGTCGCGGGTTCGAGTCCCGTCATCCGCTCCGAGGAGCGGGGGGCCGCCGGCGCCCGGCATCTTCAGCGGTGGGTTGGCCGAGAGGCTAGGCACCGGCCTGCAAAGCCGTTCACACCGGTTCGAATCCGGTACCCACCTCGGGCGATTGGCGCAGCGGGAGCGCGCTTCCCTGACACGGAAGAGGTCACTGGTTCGATCCCAGTATCGCCCACCACCGCCCGCCCGGGCCCCGTCGCCGGACCCGCGGGCGACGACCGAAGGTCACATTCAGGTCACGATTCGGGCACGCGTGACGTAGGGTGATGGCATGCCCTTGAGGAATCAGGACGAGCGCGAGACCTGGGTCAGGCAGAGGCTGGAGGACATCCGGCGCGACGGGGCCGTCGCCTTCCAGCCCGACGGCGGCATGGCCCGGCGCCGCCTCATCGCCTTCTCGGCCTTCACGGTGATCCCGTGCCTGGCCGCCGTCGTCGCCGGCATCGTCCTGGGGCGGACGGCGCTCACGGTCGGCGGCGCGCTCATCGCGGTCCCTCTTCCTCGGGTTCTGGGATCATCAACTACCGCGTGAGTCGACGGTCTCGCGCCCTGACCCTGACGCCCGCCGGCCTCGCCACGACAAGCTCAAGGGCGGGGCCTGGACGCTGCAGTGGTTCCACCGGTGGTGCGACTTCACGGAGATCCGCGAGGCGCGGGCGCGGGTGCCCGGGAGCTCGTCCATGCGCAGGAACGACATGGGCACGCGCGCCTACTTCTCCGACGGCACCCACGTGCTCCTGCCGGACCTGGTCTTCGCCAACGACCTGGAGGCGGGGCGCGAGCGCTGCGAGCCGCCCACCGGTCCCTTCTTCGACTCCTCGCGCTCCGTGAGCGCCTCCCTAGCCCGGCCCGCCGGGGCCCGGGGTCATGGCGCCTCGTCGACCGCCTCCCACTGCGAGGCCGGGCCCAGGGTCCGCAGCCGCGGGAGGCCAGCATGAGTCCCAGGGCGAGGGCCCCAGCGCGGTGAAGCCCCACAGGGTCCCGCTGCGCCCCACCGCGTCGAGCCCGCGCCCCGCCAGCCAGCCGCGGCGGGCAGGCCGAGGCTGATGAGCAGGAGGCGCCGCCGACCCGGCCGAACATCCCGTGGGGATGAGCCGCATCACGTAGCCGCCCCCACGGCGTTCGCGATCGGCGCGGCGCAGAAGCAGCAGCAGCAGCAGGGCGCGGCCGAGCACCGAGGGACGAGGGCGAGGCCCGCGGTGGCCGATCACCGTCACGGCGGTGGCCGCCAGGAGGAGGACCTGCCGCGCACGCGCCGGCTGAGCTGCGTCGCGCCGCCGCCCCCACGAGCATGGCGACGCCCGATCCGGTGGTGAGCACCCCGATCCTGGCGGCGGACAGCCCTGTCGGGACCCAGCCGAGGACGACGGCGGTATGGGAGCCGGTGCCGCTGATGCTCAGAAGGCCGAAGACGAGGACGGGAAGAGGAGGAAGGGCCGGCCGGCGAGCCAGCGCGCACCCTCGACGACCTCGGCGCAGGCGCGGCGCGCCCCGGCGACCGGGCCCCGCCCGCCGGGGCGCGCTGGGATCGGGCGGGGAGGCGGACTCGGCCCCGGGGCGGGTGTCGGCCCGCACCCGCCAGATGCTCGACGGCGGCCAGGACGTGCCCTGCCGCCCTCGGCGAGGAAGGGTCGGCGGGGAGACGGACACGAGCGCCCCGCCCGCCGGGTTGCTCGCGATGGACAGGGCCGATTCGCGGGCCTGGTTGGCGGCCTGCGCCGAGGGGTAGCGGTCCGGGGGCACGACGTGCTTGATCATGGCGTTCGACGCGAGCCCGAACACGCCGGGCGCAGGCGCCGGAGGCGGCTCGCGACCACGAGCAGGGACCGGCGGGTGAGCGCCCCAGCCGCCAGGCGAGCGCCGCCGAGCCGTAGATCGTCGCCCGCGCGAGATCGCCCAGGACGATGAGCCGCTTGCGGTCCACCCGGTCGACGACGACGCCGCCCGGCACGGTCATGACGGTGGGACGACCGCGCCCGCGGTGCCGACGAGCCCGGCTGTCGTGAGCGATCCGGTGGCCGCGTAGGCGATGAGCGGCATGGCGAACGCGCGCAGGGACGAGCCGAAGTCCGCCAGGGTGTCGCCCGTGAACCACAGGAGGTAGTCCGGCTGCGCCACAGGGCGGCGACGGGAGGGGAGGGCGGGGCCGGTGGCGTCGCGCTCATGCGGCACAGCATGCACCCGCACACTCTCGTGCGCAAGAGATATTGCGAAACAGGTTTTGCGGAACCGCGCGCCCTCCTCCTACCCTTGTCCCCATGCCGCGCCGCATCGCCGATCCCGCCGTCATGAGGGCTGTCGCGCACCCGCTGCGCCTGGCCATCCTCACGGAGATGTGGGACGCCGACCGGCCGCTGCGGGCCGACCGACTCGCCGAGATCCTCGGCGAACCCGCCAACTCCGTCAGCTACCACATCCGCAGGCTGCGGGACGCCGGCTACGTCCTCGACGCCGAGGGCCCCGAGGGCGCCACGGCGCGCGACCACTGGTACGTCTCTGCCCCAGCGCGGGATCACGGGCGACGACGCGACCACCGACGCCGACGGCCTGCACGAGGCCCTCGGCGCCGTGCTGCGCACGCGCTACGGCCAGATGGTCGAGCACGTCATCCGCGCGGAGCGGGCGGAGAAGGGGCCCATGCTCCACGCCGACGGCATGATCTGGCTGCCGCAGGACCTGGCCCGCGCTCTACCCGGCGCCTGGAGACCTGCTCTCCGAGCTGCGCCGGCAGGCCGTCGAGGCCCGCGCCGACGCCGAGCCCGGCACGCCCTTCACCCGCTACGCCTTCGTCACCGACCTCGTGCCCGAGACCCGCCGGGGCGCCGCCTGGAGCTGCCGGTCGAGCGCACGCCCGAGCACGACTCACCGGGAGTACGAGCTGGACGAGTCTAGGGAACCGCGCCCGCCCGGTCAGGCGCCCTGCTCAAACTGCCGTCATGGCCGACCCCTCGACGTACCGCCCCGCCCCCGGCGAGATCCCCGCCTCGCGGGCGTCTACCGGTTCCTCGACGGCGAGGGCCGCGTCATCTACGTCGGCAAGGCCAAGAGCCTGCGCTCGCGCCTGTCCAGCTACTTTCCAGGACCCTGGCCGCCCTGCACCCGCGCACCCAGAAGATGGTGACCACCGCCTGCGCCGTGGAGTGGACGGTCGTGGGCACGGAGGTGGAGTCCCTGGCCCTGAGTACTCCTGGATCAAGGAGTTCAACCCGCGCTTCAACGTCATGTACAAGGACGACAAGTCCTACCCGTACCTGGCCGTCACCATGCGCGAGACCCTACCCGCGCGCCCAGGTGGTGCGCGGCGCGCGCCGGGCGGGGACCCGCTACTTCGCCCCTTCGTGCAGGCGCGCTCCATCCGCGAGACCCTCGACCAGCTCCCTGCGGGTCTTCCCCGTGCGCTCCTGCTCGTCCGGAGTGTTCGCGCGCGCCCGCGCCTCCGGCCGCCCCTGCCTGCTGGGCTACATCGACAAGTGCTCGGCCCCTGCGTGGGCCGCATCGGCGAGGCCGACCACCGGGCGCTGGCCGAGGACCCTGCTCCTTCCTGGCCGGGCGCACCGGCCCCTACCTGCGCGAGCTCGACGAGCGCATGCGCCTGGCCGCCGCCGACCTGGACTTCGAGCGGGCGGCGCCTGCGCGACGACGCCGCCGCGCTGCGCGGGGTCCTCGAGCGCAACGCCGTCGTCCTGCCCGACGCCACCGACGCCGACGTCTTCGCCCTGGTGCGCGACGAGCTCACCGCCGCCGTCCAGGTCTTCCACGTGCGCGGCGGAGGGTGCGCGGCCAGCGCGGCTGGGTCATCGACCTGGTCGAGGACGCCGACGACGCCGGAGCTCGTCGAGCGCCTCCTCAGCAGGTCTACGGCGACCTGGTCGACCCGGCCGGGGCGGGCGCCCCCGAGCGCTCGGGCCCCACGACCTCGCTCGGGGTGGGCGGTCGCGCCCTCGCCGCGCCGGGCGCCCTGCTCCGGGCCCGCCGGCGCCCCGGCCCGGCAGGCGGCGGCGGCCACCAGCGTCGACGACGTCGCCCACACCGCCACCACGGCCGTGCCGCGCGAGGTCCTCGTCCCCGCCCTGCCCGCCGACGCGCCCGCCGTGCGCGCCTGGCTGGCCGGCCTGCGCGGGGGCGGGTCGAGCTGCGCGTGCCGGTGCGCGGGGACAAGGCCGCCCTCATGGGCACCGTGCGCAAGAACGCCCGAGGAGGCGCTGCGCCTGCACAAGACGCGCCGCGCCGGCGACCTCACCCGGCGCTCGGCCGCCCTGGAGGAGCTGGCTGGGGCCCTGGACCTGCCCGAGGCGCCGCTGCGCATCGAGTGCTACGACATCTCCCACACCCACGGCGCCCACCAGGTCGGCTCCATGGTCGTCTTCGAGGACGGCGCGCCCCGCAAAGTCCGACTACCGGCGCTTCACCGTCCGCGGCCGGGACGGGGCGGCGCCGTCGACGACACCGCCGCCATGCGCGAGGTCCTCACCCGCCGCTTCAAGCGGCTGCTGGCCGAGCAGGGCGTCGGCCCGGGGAGGGACGCCGAGCTCGCCGGGACCGACGGCGGGACGCCGGGACCGCCTCGCCCGCCGCCCCGGGGCCCATCGACCCCGGGCACCGGCCGGCCCCGGCGCTTCTCCCACGCCCCCGGCCTCGTCGTCGTCGACGGCGGGCTGCCCGCAGGTGGGGGCCGCGCGCACCGCCCTGGACGGGCTCGGCGTCGACGTGCCGCTCATCGGCCTGGCCAAGCGCCTGGAGGAGGTGTGGGATGCCGGGCGAGGAGTTCCCCGTGGTGCTGGCGCGACCTCGCCCGCCCTCCACCTGCTCCAGCACCTGCGCGACGAGTCCCACCGCTTCGCCATCACCCACCACCGCGCCCGGCGCTCGGCCGCCATGACCCTGCTCCGCGCTCGACGACGTGCCCGGGCTGGGGCCCGCGCGCCAGGCCGCCCTGCTCAGCGAATTCGGCTCCGTCAAGCGGCTGCGCGCCGCCACCGCGGAGCGGATCGCCCTCGGTGCAGGGCATCGGCCCCACCCTGGCGGCTACGATTCTCGCGCACCTCAACCCGGTCCCGGACAACCCCGGGCACCGCCGACGAGCACAACAGGTAGGGACCGCCCATGAGGCCCCCGCGACATGCGCACCCCGCCGGCCCGCGCTTCCCCGACGGCTTCCTGTGGGGAGGGCCACCGCCGCCAACCAGATCGAGGGCGCCTCACGACGAGGGCGGCAAGGCCTGAGCGTCCAGGACGTCATGCCCCACGGCATCATGACCCCGCCCACCGCCGCCCCCACCCCGGACAACCTCAAGCTCAAGGCCATCGACTTCTACCACCGCTACGCCCAGGACATCGCCCTGTTCGCGGAGATGGGCTTCAAGGTCTTCCGCTTCTCCATCGCCTGGAGCCGCATCTTCCCCCGCGGCGACGAGACCGAGCCCAACGAGGAGGGCCTGGCCTTCTACGACCGCGTCCTCGACGAGCTCGAGCGGCACGGCATCGAGCCCCTGGTCACCATCAGCCACTACGAGACCCCGCTGCACCTGGCCCGCGCCTACAACGGCTGGACCGACCGGCGCCTCATCGGCTTCTACGAGCGCTACGCCCGCACCCTGTTCGAGCGCTACGGCGAGCGCGTCAGTACTGGCTCACCTTCAACGAGATCAACCTCGTCCTGCACGAGCCCTTCATGTCCGGCGCCATCGCCACCCCCAAGGAGAAGCTCGACGAGCAGGACCTCTACCGGGCCATCCGCCACGAGCTCGTCGCCTCCGCCGCCGCCACGAAGATCGCCCACGAGATCGACCCCGACATCAAGGTCGGCTGCATGATCCTGGCCGTGCCCGTCTACCCTCACCCCCGACCCCCGCGACGTGTGGGCCGCCAAGCAGGGCCGAGCGCGCCAACCATGCCTTCGGCGACATCCACGTGCGCGGCGCCTACCCCGGCTACCTGCTGCGCACCCCTGCGCGACAAGGGGCATCGAGCTGGACATCACCGACGCCGACCGCGCCCTGCTGCGCGAGCACACCGTCGACTTCGTCTCCTCTCCTACTACATGTCCGTGTGCGAGACCGCCACCCAGAAGGCCGAGGCCGGCGAGGGCAACCTCATGGGCGGGGTCCCCAACCCCACCCCTCAAGGCCTCCGAATGGGGCTGGCAGATCGACCCGGCGGGCCTGCGCACCGTCCTGAACGACTACTGGGACCGCTGGGGCAAGCTCCCGTTCATCGTCGAGAACGGCCTGGGCGCCAAGGACGTCCTGGTCGACGGCCCCGACGGGCCCCACGGTCGAGGACGACTACCGCATCGCCTACATGAACGACCACCTGATCCAGGTCGGCGAGGCCATCGCCGACGGCGTGCAGGTCCTGGGCTACACCTCCTGGGGCTGCATCGACCTGGTGTCGGCCTCCACCGCCCAGATGTCCAAGCGCTACGGCTTCATCCACGTCGACCGCCACGACGACGGGCGCGGCACCCTGGCCCGCCGGCGCAAGAAGTCCTTCGACTGGTACAGGCGGATCATCGCTCCAACGGGGCCGACCTGCGCCCCTGAGCCCTGCGCCGGGCCGGGCCGGGGCGGTCAGCGCACGCCCACCGCCCCGGGCCGCGGCCCGGGCGCGCTCGCGGGCGGTGTCCACGTCGTCGGCCTGCGCCACGGCCACGCCCAGGCGCCGGCCCCGGCGCGCCACGGGCTTGCCGAACAGGCGCAGGTCCGCCCCGGCACGGCCAGCGCCTCGGCGACGCCCCTCGAGCGCACCCCCGCGCCCGGGTCGCCGCCAGCGGGGACCTGATGACGGCGGAGGCCGCGGGGAGCGCAGCGAGGTGTCCACCGGCAGGCCCAGCAGGGCCCGGGCGTGCAGCTCGAACTCGCTCAGGCGCTGGCTCGCCAGGGTGACCAGGCCGGTGTCGTGGGGGCGCGGGGAGACCTCGAGAACAGGACCTGCCCGCCGCGCACGAACAGCTCGACGCCCGAACACGCCCCAGCCGCCCAGCGCCCCCGTCACCGCTCGCGGCCGCGCCCGGGCGCGCTCCAGGGCCGCCGGCTCCAGCGCCTGCGGCTGCCAGGACTCCACGTAGTCGCCGCCCTCCTGGCGGTGCCCGATGGGCTCGCAGAAGCTCGTCGCCGTCGCGCCCTGTGCGACCTCGCGCGAGCGCACGGTCAGCAGCGTGATCTCGACGTCGAAGTCGACCAGCCCTCGACGATGACCCGCCCTCGGTCCACGCGCCCGCCCTCGGCGGCGCGGCGCCAGGCCGCCCCCAGATCCTCGGGGCGGCGCACCACCGACTGGCCGTGGCCCGAGGAGGACATGACCGGCTTGACCACGCACGGGAACCCCACCCGCCGGGCCCCGGCCTCCAGCTCGGCCGGGGACGAGGCGAAGACGTAGGGGCTGGTCGCCAGTCCCAGCTCCTCGGCCGCCAGACGGCGGATGCCCTCGCGGTCCATGGTCAGGCGGGCCGCCCGCGCCGTCGGCACCACGCGCACGTCCCCAGCCTCCTCCAGGGCCACCAGGGCGTCGGTGGCCAGGGCCTCGATCTCGGGGACGACGACGACGGCGCCGCACGAGCGGATGGCCGCGGTCAGCGCCCCGGGTCGCTCATGTCCACCGTCAGGGCGTTGTGCGCCACCTGCTGGGCGGGGGCCCCTCGTAGCGGTCGATGGCGGTGACCTCCACCCCAGCCGCGTCAGGGCGATGGCGATCTCCTTGCCGAGCTCGCCCGAGCCCAGCAGGGCCACGCGGGTGGCCGAGGCCGTCCACGGCGTGCCCAGGGCGGCGGCGGAGGGGAGTGCTCATGGCGGACCCTTCGTCGACGGTCGGGCGCGCAGCGGCGGCGCCTGGCCCCACGCTACCGGTCGGCGTGCCATGATCGGGGCATGGACCTCAGGACCGCAGCCTCCGCACCCGACCGAGACCGGGACCGGCCCCTGGCTCGGGACGCGGTGCCCGCCTCGATCCCGGAGGCGGACCTGCCGCGCCGCCCGTCCGGCCCGGCCGAGCGGCCCTGAGATGATCATCGTCACCGGCATGTCTGCGGGCTGCTCCCGGGCGGCCAACGCCCTGGAGGACCTGGACTGGTACGTCGTGGACAACCTGCCCCCGCAGCTCCCTGCCGGCCCTGGCGGGATGATGACCTCGGTGGGGGCGGGCGTGCACCGGCTGGCCGCCGTCGTGGACGTGCGCAGCCGCGCCCTTCGCCAGCTTCACGCAGTACCGGCGCGAGCTGCGCGAGGCGGGCACGAATGTGCGCTGCTCTTCCTCGACGCCTCCGACGCGAGCCTCGTGCGGCGCTTCGAGTCCTCCCGCAGGCCCCACCCCTGCAGGGCTCGGGCACCATCCCGACGGCATCGAGCAGGAGAGGACGCTGCTGGCGCCTCGCGCCGTGGCGGACGACGTCATCGACACCACGAACCCTGTCCGTCCACGAGCTGGCCCGGCGTGCGCGAGCTGGTGGCCACCGAGTCCGACCCTGGCCCTGCGGGTGACGGTCATGTCCTTCGGCTTCGGGTACGGCTCTGCCCATGGACGCCGACCAGGTCCTCGACGTCCGCTTCATCCCCAACCCCTACTGGGTGACCGAGCTGCGCCACCTGACGGGCGGGACGCGCCCGTGGCCGACTACGTCTTCCGCCAGACGGCGCCGCCGCCTTCGTCGACGGCTACGCCGACCTGCTGGCGCCGGCCCCTGCCGCGCTACGTCGACGAGCTCAAGCCCAATGTCACCATCGCCGTCGGCTGCACCGGCGGCAAGCACCGCTCGGTCGCCTCCGCGGAGCGCATCGCGGCGCGCCTGCGCTCGGCGGGCTTCGCCGTCGTCGCCCAGCACCGGGACCTGGGAAGGAATAGACATGAACCAGAAAGCGGTCCACGACCCTGGACGCCGACGGGCTGGCCGCGCCGCGGCGAGGAGGCCGGCCGTCGTGGCCCCTGGGCGGAGGGCACGGCCTGTCCGCCACCCTGCGGGCCCCTGCGCCACGTCACGCACCGGCTGACCGCCGTGGTCACCGTGGCCGACGACGGCGGCTCCTCGGGGCGCCTGCGACGCGAGTCGGCTGCCTGCCCCCGGCGACCTGCGGATGGCCCTGGCCGCGCTCACCGACGACTCCGAGTGGGGGCTGACCTGGCGCGACGTCCTCCAGCACCGCTTCGCCGGCCACGGCGAGCTGGACAACCACGCCCTGGGCAACCTGCTCATCCTGGCCCTGTGGCAGCTGCTGGGCGACGACGTGGGCGGCTGGACTGCGTGGGCGGCTGCTGGCCATCCACGGGCGCGTCGTGCCCATGAGCCCCTCGCCGCTGGTCATCGAGGCCGACGTCGTCGACGGCGAGCGCCGCGAGCGCGTCAGCGGCCAGGTGGCCGTGGCCACCGCCCGCGGGCGGCTGGAGAACGTGGCCCTCGTGCCCGCCGACGCCCAGGCCCACCCGGTGGCCGTGCAGGCCATCGAGGGGCCGACTGGTGGTCCTGGGCCCCGGCTCCTGGTACAGCTCGGTGCTGCCCCACCTCATCCTGCCCTCCATGCGCCGGGCCCTGCTGGGAGGCGCGAGCGCGCAGGGTGCTCATCCTCAACCCGTCCGCGCAGCACGGGGAGACGGACGGGATGACCGCCGCGGACCACGTGCGCGTCCTGGCCGACTGCGCCCCGGACCCTGCGCCTGGACGTGGTCCTGGCCGACCCCTCCACCGTGGAGGACATCGAGGCGCTGGCTCCGTGGCCCTGCTGCCATGGGCGCCACGCTCGTGCTGCGCCAGGTGCGCTCCAGCGACGGGCTGTGCCACCATGACCCGTTGCGGCTGGCCGCCGCCCTGCGGGACGCCTTCGACGGCGTCGTCGGCGACGTCGGGGCGCCCGCCTGAGCGGGCCCGCGCCGCCCGTCGGCGCGCCGCCGATCCATACACCGCCGATCACAATCGAGGAGCCCCATATGTCGCTGACGGTCGCCGTCAGGACGAGCTGCGCGCGTCGCGCCCGGCACCTCCGCCCAGAGGCGCGCCGAGGTCGCCTCGATGCTGCGCTTCGCGGGGGGCCTGCACATCGTGTCGGGCCGGATCGTGATCGAGGCGGATCTGGACCACGGGGGGGCGGTGCGCCGGCTGCACCACGCGCTCAGGGACCTGTTCGCCATGGAGTCGGAGCTGGTGGTCGTGCGCGGCGGGTCCCTGCACCGGGGCTCGCGCTACGTGCTGCGCGTGACCGAGCGGGGCAAGGACCTGGCGCGGCTGACGGGGCTGGTGGACGGGCGCGGCCCGGCCGGTGCAGGGGCATGCCGGTCGCCGTCGTCCAGGGCGGGCGGTCCGCGGCGGCCGCCGCCTGGCGGGGGGCCTTCCTGGCGCGCGGCTCGCTCACCGAGCCGGGGCGCTCCTCCTCCCTGGAGGTCACCTGCCCCGGCAGCGAGGCGGCCCTGGCCCTGGTGGGCGCGGCCCGCCGCTTCGACATCGTCGCCAAGGCCCGGGAGGTGCGCGGGGCGGACCGGGTGGTGGTGCGCGACGGCGAGGCGATCGGCGTCCTGCTCAAGAGGATGGGGCGGCCGAGGCCCACCGGCGGTGGGGAGCAGCGCCCCGGCGCGAGACTCGCGGGACGGCCAACCGGCTGGCGACTTTCGACGACGCCAATCTGCGCTGCTCGGCGCGCGCGCGCCGTCGCCTCGGGGGCGCGCGTGGAGCGGGCCTTCGAGATCCTGGGCGAGGACGTGCCCGCCCACCTGGTCCAGGCGGGGCGCCTGCGCATGGAGCACAAGCAGGCGAGCCTGGAGGAGCTGGGCAGCTGTCCGACCCCCAGCTGACCAGGACGCCGTGGCGGGAGGATCCGGCGCCTGCTGGCCATGGCGGACAAGGCGCTCCACGAGCTGGGGTGCCGGACACGGAGTCGGTGCTCACCCAGGAGATGCTCGACATGTGAGGCGCGCCGCCGCCGTGCGGGCGGTCGTCTAGGACGACGGTCCCGGTGATGGACCCTCGTGCGTCACACGGGGCGCGGCGGCCCGCCCTGTTCGCCCTTGGCGTGGTCGGCGGTCACACGCGGCCAGTTCGTGACGCTACACTCACTAGCGCTGGACCACGTGGGTTCGCCCGCGGGCTCCGGCGCACACGGTGCGCGACAGTTACGAATCACGCACGCCCGATCGGCGTACTAGGAGGACGCAAAGTCGACCACCCGCGTTGGCATCAACGGCTTCGGCCGGATCGGCTGCAACTTCTTCCGCGCCGCCTCGAGCAGAAGGCGGACCTGGAGGTCGTCGCCGTCAACGACCTGACGGACAACAAGACCCCTGGCCCACCTGCTCAAGTACGACTCCATCCTCGGCCGCTTCGGCGGCGAGGTCTCCTACGACGACGAGGGCATCGTCGTGGACGGCAAGGACATCAAGGTCCTGGCCCACCGCGACCCGGCCGAGCTGCCCTGGGGCGAGCTGGGCGTGGAGGTCGTCGTGGAGTCCACCGGCTTCTTCACCGACGGGCTCAGGCCAAGGCCCACATCGACGGCGGCGCCAGAAGGTCGTCATCTCCGCCCCGCCAAGAACGTCGACGGCACCTTCGTCATCGGCGTCAACGAGGACAAGTACGACCCGGCCACCCAGAACATCATCTCCAACGCCTCCTGCACCACCAACTGCCTCGCGCCCCTGGCCAAGGTCCTCAACGACAAGTTCGGGATCGTCCGCGGCATCATGACCACGATCCACTCCTACACCGGCGACCAGCGCATTCTCGACGCCCCCCACAAGGACCTGCGCCGCGCCCGCGCCGCCGCCCTGTCCATGATCCCGACCAAGACCGGTGCGGCCCAGGCCGTGGCCCTGGTCATCCCCGACCTCAAGGGCAAGTTCGACGGCCTGGCCGTGCGCGTGCCGACCGACCGGCTCGCTGACCGACCTGACCTTCCAGGCCGAGAAGGAGGTCTCCGTCGAGTCCGTCAAGGCCGCCGTCAAGGAGGCCGCCGAGGCCCGCCTGCGGCATCCTGGCCTACACCGAGGACCCGATCGTCTCGGCGGACATCGTGGGCGACTCGCACTCCTCGATCTTCGACGCCACCGAGACCAAGGTCATCGGCGACCTGGTCAAGGTCCTGTCCTGGTACGACAACGAGTGGGGCTACTCCAACCGCCTCGTCGACCTGACCGAGTACGTCGCCGAGCGCCTCTGAGGACGCCGGCGAGCACCATGCTCATCTGAGACTGCGCCCGCGCACGCACGATCGCGTGCGCGGGCGCAGTCCCACTCACCACCCACCCGCACCACCACCGATGAGAGGCTCCGGAAGACCATCGAATCCCTGGGCGACCTGGCCGGCAAGCGCGTCCTGGTCCGCTCCGACTTCAACGTTCCGCTCGACGCCGAGAAGAACATCACCGACGACGGCCGCATCCAGGCCGCCCTGCCCACCCTCAGGCTCCTCCTGGACGCCGGCGCCAGGTGATCATCGTCGCGCACCTGGGCCGTCCGAAGGGCAAGGTCAACCTCGACTACCGCTGGCCCCGGTGGCCGAGCGCCTGCGCGAGGTGACCGGCGGGAGGTGACCCTGGCCCCCGACACCGTGGGCGAGGGCGCCAGGGCCGCCGTCGCCGCCCTGAAGCCCGGCAATATCGTCCTGCTGGAGAACGTGCGCTTCAACGCCGCCGAGACGTCCAAGCGACGACGCCGAGCGCGCCGCCTTCGCGGCCGAGCTGGCGTCCTGGCCGACGTCTTCGTCTCCGACGGCTTCGGCGTGGTCCACCGCAAGCAGGCCTCCGTCTACGACGTCGCCAAGCTCCCTGCCGGCCGCCGCGGGCCTGCTGGTGCGCAAGGAGATCGAGGCCCTGTCCAAGGCCGTGAAGGACCCCGAGCGCCCCTCACACGGTGGTGCTGGGCGGCTCGAAGGTCTCCGACAAGCCTCGGCGTCATCGCCAACCTCCTGACCAAGGCCGACCGCCTGCTCATCGGCGGGGGCATGGCCTACACCTTCCTGGCGGCCCAGGGCAACGAGGTGGGCGCCTCCCTGCTGGAGAAGGACCAGATCGACACGGTCAGGGGGCTACCTGGCCACCGCCGAGGAGCGCGGCATCGAGCTCCTCCTGCCCGTGGACACGGTCGTCGCCCCGGAGTTCGCGGCCGACGCCCCGGCCACCGTCGTGCCCTCCAACGCCATCCCGGCCGACCAGATGGGCCTGGACATCGGCCCCGAGACCCGCGCAAGCTGTTCGCCGACGCCATCGCCACCTCCAAGACGGTGGTGTGGAACGGCCCCATGGGCGTCTTCGAGTTCCGGCCTTCGCCGCCGGCACCAGGCCGTGGCCCGGGCCATCTCCGACTCGTCGGCCTTCAGCGTCATCGGCGGGGCGACTCCGCCGCCGCGGTGCGCACCCTCGGCTTCGACGTGTCCACCTTCTCCCACATCTCCACCGGCGGGGCGCCTCCCTCGAGCTCCTCGAGGGCAAGACGCTGCCGGGCATCGCCGTCCTGGAAGGCTGAGCAGACAATGAGCAACCGCATCCCGCTCATGGCGGGCAACTGGAAAGATGAACCTGACCACCTCGAGGCCAACCACCTCGTCCAGGGGCTGGCGATGGCGCTGGCCGACTCCGACCACGACTACGCCAAGTGCGAGGTCCTGGTCATCCCGCCCTTCACGGACATCCGCACCGTGCAGACGATCGTCGAGGCCGACTCGCTGCCCCTCAAGTACGGCGCCCAGGACGTGTCCATCCACGACAACGGCGCCTACACCGGCGAGATCTCCACGGCCATGCTCACCAAGCTGGGCTGCAGCTACGTGGTCATGGGCCACTCCGAGCGCCGCGAGTACCACGGCGAGTCCGACCAGCTGGTGGGCGCCAGGCCCGCAGGTCCTGGACGCGGGCATGACCCCGATCCTGTGCTGCGGCGAGGCCCTGGAGGTGCGCAGGGCGGGCACGCACGTGGAGTTCGTGCTCGGCCAGATCCGCGCCGCCCTGAAGGGCTGGAGCGCCCAGGACGCGGCCCGGATCGTCATCGCCTACGAGCCCATCTGGGCCATCGGCACCGGCGAGACGGCCACGGCCGCCGACGCCCAGGAGGTCTGCGGCGCCATCCGCGCCGCCTGCGCGAGACTTCGGCGCCGCCACCGCCGACGCCACCCGCATCCTGTACGGCGGCAGCGCCAGCCGGGCAACATCAAGGCTCATGGCCCAGGCCGACGTCGACGGCGCGCTCGTGGGCGGCGCCTCGCTCAAGGCGGACTCCTTCGCGGCCATGGCGAACTTCACGCCTGAGTCCGATTCGCGCCCGCCGCGAGACCGGCGGGGCGGATCGTGCTTTCGGCCCGGCCATCTCACACGCGGGCAGCCGGGCCCCGGCGCGCGCATCGGGTAGAGTCGGCGCCGAATGCCCGGCCGCGCGGCTCTGGACGACGAAGGAAGACTGAAACCGGCATGAACATCCTGAAGATCATCCTCGAGGTCCTCCTCGTGCTCTCAGCTTCTTCCTCATCATGTCCGTCCTGCTGCACAAGGGCAGGGCGGCGGCCTGTCGGACATGTTCGGCGGGGGCATCTCCTCGTCCGCCGGCTCCTCCGGGGTCGCCGAGCGCAACCTCAACCGCATCACCGTCGGCGTGGCCTGGTGTGGACCATGACGATCATCGGCCTCGAGGCTCGTCCTGAAGGCCACGTCCTGACCGGTCACGACGACGGGCCCGGCCCGACCCCGCCCCGACCCCCGCGATGACGCGCTCGTGCGCTCGCTGCGGGGTATTTAGCGCACCTGCGCGTCGAGCGGGGCCTGAGCTCAACACCCTGGCGGCCTACGAGCGCGACCTGAGCCGCTACACCGACTTCCTGTCCCGCGCGGGATCGACGGGCCCGACGCGGTGAGCGAGGAGGACGTGTCCGCCTTCGTCGAGGCCATCCGCGCGGGCGACGACGGCGCCCGCCCTGGCCGCGTCCTCGGCGTCGCGCACCGTCACCGCCGTGCGCGGGTGGCACCGGTTCCTCCTGGCCGAGGGCTCCACCGCCGTCGACCCGGCCGCCGCCGTGCGCCCGCCCCAGGTGGGGCGCCGCCTGCCCAAGGCGCTGAGCGTCGAGGAGGTGCGCCGCCTGCTGGAGGCCGGCGCGGACCCCGACTCGCCCGCGGGGCTGCGCGACCGGGCGCTGCTGGAGCTGCTGTACGCCACCGGGGCCCGCATCTCCGAGGCCGTGGGCCTGGCCGTGGACGACCTGGACTGCGACTCGCACTGCGTGCGCCTGTTCGGCAAGGGGCGCAAGGAGCGCATCGTCCCCGTGGGCCGCTGCGCCCGCGACGCCCTGGACGCCTACCTGGTGCGCGGGCGCCCTCTCCTGGCCCAGCGGGGGCGGGGGGCGCCCGAGGTCTTCCTCAGCACCTGGGCCGGCCCCTGTCGCGCCAGTCGGCCTGGGGCGTGCTCGGCAGGCGGCCGAGCGCGCGGGCCTGGGGAGGGCCGGCACGTGTCCCCCACACCCTGCGCCACTCCTTCGCCACCCACCTGCTCGCCGGGGCGCCGACGTGCGCGTGGTCCAGGAGATGCTCAGGGCACGCCTCGGTGACCACCACGCAGATATACACCAGATCACGGTTGAGCATCTGCGCAGGGTTTACGCCACCAGCCATCCGCGCGCCCGGGGCTGAGACGCGGCGCACGTCGGATATGGTGATCGGGTGAATGACTCGACTCAGACCGATCTCAATGATGATCCCGTCGCAGACGCCGAGGACGGGGACTTCCCCGTGCCCGCGCCGTTGGACTCGCACGGGCCGGCTCGCGTCATTTCCCTGTGCAACCAGAAGGGCGGCGTCGGCAAGACGACGACGACCATCAACCTGGGGGCCGCCCTGGCCGAGTACGGGCGCAGGGGTCCTCATCGTCGACTTCGATCCCGCAGGGCGCGGCCAGCGCCGGCCTGGGCGTGAACGCCAACGAGCTGGACACGACCGTCTACGACCTGCTGGTCGCCCCTGCATCCGGACGTGCGCTCCGTCATCCACCCCACGCCCGCGCCCGGACTGGACATCGTGCCGGCCAATATCGACCTGTCCGCGGCGGAGGTCCAGCTCGTCAACGAGGTGGCCCGGGAGCAGGCGCTGACCCGGGTCCTGCGCCCGATCCTGGACGACTACGACGTCGTCCTCATCGACTGCCAGCCCTCCCTGGGACTGCTGACGATCAACGCCCCTGACCGCCTCGCACGGGGTCATCATCCCGCTGGAGACGGAGTTCTTCGCCCTGCGCGGCAGTAGCGCTGCTGGTCGAGACCGTCGACCGCGTGCGCGACCGCATCAACTTCCACCTCCAGATCGACGGGATCCTGGCGACCATGGTCGACCGGCGCACCCTGCACTCGCGCGAGGTCCTCGACCGGCTCGCCCAGGCCTTCGGCGACCAGCTCTTCGACACCCAGATCCGCAGGACCATCAAATTCCCCGACGCCTCGGTGGCCGCCGAGCCGATCACCCTCTACGCCCCCAGGCACTCGGGCGCCGAGGCCTACCGGCGCCTGGCCCGCGAGCTCATCGCCCGCGGCGGCGTCGCCTGAGATGCCGGCCCGGGCGCCCGGCGCCGACGGCGCCCCGGCACCGGCGCCGGGGCGGACGCCGGGGACGAGGCGCCGGGCGGGCGGGTCCGGGAGCATCCCCGGCTTCACCGTCGCCCTGCCCCAGTTCGAGGGCCCTTCGACCTGCTGCTGGCGCTCATCGCCCGCCGCCGCCTGGACGTGACCGAGCTCGCCCTGGCGGAGGTCACCGACGAGTTCATCGCCCACATGCGCGCCGACTGGAACCTGGGGCGGGCCAGCGAGTTCCTCGTCGTGGCGGCCACGCTGCTGGCGCTCAAGGCCCCACCGGCTCCCTGCCCACGACCCCGACGAGGCCGAGGAGGACCTGGAGCTCCTCGAGGCCCGCGACCTGCTCTTCGCCCGGCTCCCTGCAGTACCGCGCCTACAAGCGGGCCGCCGCGCACCCTGCGAGAGCTGGCCGGCTCCCGCCGCCCGGGCCCACCCGCGCACGGCGGGGCCGCCCCCGAGCTGGCCGCCCTCCTGCCCCGGCTCGTGGCCGCCATCGGCCCCCAGGACCTGGCCCGCATCGCCGCCGAGGTCCTGACCCGGCCCGGCCGAGGCGGGCGTGCAGACGGTCCCACCTGCACGAGGGCGTGCCCGTGGGCGAGCAGATGCGCCTGCTGGCGCTGCGGCTGCGCCGCCACGGCCGCCTCCCTTCAGCCGGCTGATCGCCGACGCCGGGCGCACCGCCGTGGTCGTCGCCCGCTTCCTGGCCCTGCTCCTGCTGCACCGCCAGGGCGGCGTCGAGCTCGACCAGGACGAGCCGATGGGCGAGATCACGGTCACCTGGTGCGGCGAGGAGGGGAGGCGCGGGCATGATGGCCCCGGACGTGGAGGAGGAGTTCGCATGACCACCGCCCCGCCCCGACAGGGCGAGATGAGCGCCGTGCCCGAGGCGCAGCTGCGGGCCGCCGCCGAGGCGGTGCTCGTCGTCGCCGACGGGCCCGTCACCTGCGCGGCCCCTGGCCGAGGCGCTGGGCGTGGGCGAGGCCCGGGCGGGCGAGCTGCTCGAGTCCCTGGCGGCCGAGTACGCCGGGGACGGGGACGGCCCGGCCCGCGGCTTCGTCCTGCGCCGGGCCGCCGGCGGCTGGCGGCTGGCCTCGGCCCCGCCTTCCACGACCTGGTCGAGGCGCTTCGTCATCGGCGGGGCGACCTCCCGCCTGTCCCAGGCGGCGCTGGAGACCCCTGGCCGTCATCGCCTACCGCCAGCCCGTGACGCGCGGGCGCATCGCCGCCATCCGCGGCGTGAGCGTCGACGGCGTCGTGCGCACCCTGCGCGCGCGGCCTCATCGAGGAGGCGGGCGCCGAGCCCAGCGGCGCCCCTGCTGTACCGCACGACCGACGAGTTCCTGGAGTACCTGGGCCTGGACTCTCGACGACCTGCCCCGCTGGCTCCCTACCTGCCCGAGGCCTCCGCCCTGGGGGAGATCGAGAACGAGATGACCGGGAGGATCCGATGATGGACGACCGCGAGACGGTGGACCTGACGGGCGAGGAGTTCTACGACGAGGACGACCTGGAGGAGCTGGAGGAGCCGGACGAATCTGGACGAGTGCCCGCCGGCGCCGACGGGCTCGACGGCGCCCGGCTCGCGGCGGGGCGGGCGACCCGCACGTGCCCGGCGGCGAGCGCCTCCCACAGGTCCTGGCCCACGCCGGGGTGGCCTCCAGGCGGGCCTGCGAGGGCTCATCGCCGCCGGCCGCGTGAGCGTCGACGGCGCCGTCGTCACCGACCAGGGCGTGCGGGTCGACCCCGCCGCCCAGGTCATCCGCGTCGACGGCTCGCGCATCGTCACCGACCCCGACGTGCTCACCGTCGTGCTGCACAAGCCCGCCGGCGTGGTCACCACCATGGCCGACCCGGACGGGCGGCCCACCGTCGCCGATTTCGCCCGGCGCTACCTCGACGAGCACGCCGGGGACATCGCCCGCCCGGACCGCCGTGCGCCTGGTGCACGTCGGGCGGCTCGACACCGACACCGAGGGCCTGCTGCTGCTGTCCAACGACGGCGAGCTCGCCCACCGGCTCATGCACCCCGGCTACGAGATCCCCAAGACCTACGTGGCGATCGTCGGGGCGGGTCGAGCCCTGGGCGGCGCGCAAGCTCAGGCGCGGCATCGAGCTGGAGGACGGCCCGCCCGGGCGGACCGCGTCACGATCAGGACTCCGGCCCGGCCGCTCCATCGTGGAGATCACCCCTGCACTCGGGGCGCAACCGGATCGTGCGCCGCATGCTCGACGCCGTGGGCCACCCGTGACGCGCCTGGTGCGCACCCGGCTCGGGCCGCTGGGGATCGGCGGGCCTGGGGCCGGGCCGGATGCGGCGCCTGAGCGGCGAGGGAGATCGCCGCCCTCCAGCGGGAGGTGGGGCTGTGAGCCCGCGCCGGCCGACCCCGCGCCCGCGCTCTCCACCGCCGGGCCGGTCCTCGTCATCGGCACGGGGCTGCTGGGCACGTCCCGGCCCTGGCGCTCACGGCCGCCGGCGTCGAGGTCCAGCTGTCCGACACCTCGCCGACGTCCCTGGCCCTGGCCCGCGACATGGGCGCCGGCGCCATCCGCGCGGGCGGCGACGCCCAGCCGGGGCTCGTCGTCGTGGCCACGCCCCCCGACGTCGCCGCCGACGTCGTGCTGCGCTCCCTGGCCGAGCACCCCGGGCGGTCGTCACCGACGTCGCCTCCGTCAAGGACCGCGTCGGCGCCGAGGTGCGCGGGCGCGGGGCGGGCGCGCGCCGCTACGTCGGCTCCCACCCCATGGCCGGCCGGGAGCGCAGCGGGGCGTCGGCCGCCGACTCGACCTGTTCGCCCGGCCGCCCCTGGGTGCTCGTGGCCGACGGCGCCGATCCGGCCGCCGAGGCGGCGGTGCGCAACCTGGCCGTGGACGTGGGCGCCACCCCGGTGCGCATGGGCGCGGCCGAGCACGACGCCGCCGTCGCCGCCGTCAGCCACGTGCCCCAGCTCGTGTCCTCCTCCTGGCGGCGCGCCTGGAGGACCTGCCCGAGTCGGCCCTGGCCCTGGCCGGGCAGGGCTGCGCGACACCACCCGCATCGCCGCCTCCGACCCGCGCCTGTGGGCGGCGATCGTCGTGGGCAACGCCGGTCCCGTGGCCGGGGTGCTGCGGCGGGTGCGCGAGGACCTCGACGCCCTCATCGCCGGCGTCGAGGCCGCCGTCGTCGACCCCGGCAGCCGGAGTACGCGTGCCCGGCGGGCGGAGCAGATCGCGCCCGGCGCCGTCGGGGCGATCGCCGACGTCATGGGCCGGGGCAACGCGGGCCGGGCCCGCATCCCCGGCAAGCACGGCGGGGCGCCGCGCCGCTACGCCGAGGTGCAGGTCCTGGTGCCGGACTCGCCCGGCGAGCTCGGGCGCCTGTTCTCCGACGTGGGGGCCGCGGGCGTCAACGTCGAGGACTTCTCCATGGAGCACTCGCCCGGGCAGAGCGCCGGCCTGGCCATGGTCTCGGTCCTGCCCGCCGCCGCCGCGCACCTGGAGGCGGCCCTGGACGCGCGCGGCTGGCGGGTCGTGGTCGGCTGAGGGCCGGGGCGCCGCCGGGGCGTGCGCTACCCTGGGGGACGGCCTCCGCCGGGGAATGGGGAGTTGAGGAACGATGAACGGTTGCCCGATCGAGCCGCGGCGCTGCGGCGCGCTCATTGCGATCGCCGGGCTCGCCGGGATCGCCGCCCTCGACCGGACTGGCCGCGTGCTCCTCGCCCGGGGCCGACGACGGGGCAGCACCTCGCACACGGTCACCCAGTCCCCCGAGGATGTCGCCTCCTACTGGACGGACGACCGCATGGCCTCCGCCGAGCCGGGCGCCATGCCCGTGAGGCCTGGAGCCCGCCGGCCCGGGGGCCCGGTCCCGTGGCGCCCCGGGCGGCGCTGCGGGCCATCTGAGGAGGCCTGCAAAGCCGCCGGCGGGGCCCGGGACAGGACGGTGCGGGCCACGGATGCGGCGCCGGTCAAGCCGACGGCGACGAGCTGGGCGTCAGAGCCTCTCATGACCTCCGACGGCCGGTCCGCCTCGATGAGCATCCGGTCGCTGCCAGAGGCCGGACAGCCAGGAGCAGGTCGGCGGCGATGAGCGGGGCGGACCAGGCCAGCTCGACGGGAGGGGCGCGGCTCAGGCTCCCCGCCACGGGCCCCAGCAGGGCGGGCCCGGCGCCGCAGCCGGCGCCCGCTCCAGCGCGGCTCCGGATTCGGCCCACACGGACGGCAGGCGGGAGGCAGGCCGGGCGGTGGACTCACATCAGGCTCGGCGGCAGGCTCACCCGGACCTGCTCGACCAGCTCCTGGCCGGGGGGTCAGGCCGGTCAGGGCCACCCAGCACCATTCTGCGCGCGGTGCGCTCGGGAGCGCGCCAGGACAGTCAGGGCCGGGACGTCAGCGCCTCGTCGTCAGCCCCGCCTCCAGCAGCGCAGGCACAGCCGGATCACGACCGGTGGGCCTGGAGACGGGGCGCCGATGAGCCTGTGTCGCGGTGGAGGCCGGAAACCGGTCTCGGGTCGGGGCCCGCAGCCGAGCCAGGGCGGCGCGCTGCACCGGGCGGTCCCCGCGCTCGGGCGCCCAGAAGGGCGCCCAGCAGAAGACGTCGTCGACGTCCTCGGCCCGCCTGAGCCCGGCCGCGGCGCGGCACGGTCTGCTCGGCATGCGCTCATGATCAGAAAGGGGCGGTCCTGCGGAGTCGTCGGGGTCGGCGGCGGGCCGCCGAGCGCCCCGGGGCCGCGCAGGCGCGGCAACACCGCGCCCAGCGCGCGTCCCCGGGGCGCGGTCGCGCCGGGCGGCACGCAGGCCCGCCAGTACTCCAGCAGTCCGGCGGCTCCAGGTCGTGGGCCAAAACGAGGCGGTGCAGAGGGGCCAGATCGTCCCGTTCCAGCCGCGACGGGCGGTGACGCGCCCGACCAGCTCGACGCACCACTTCTCGCGCCCCTCCATCCGCCTTTGCGCGTAGGCTGACCGGTCGTCGGCGCCCGTGAGGAACGCGTCGCCAAGCCGGCCCGCGACCTGCGCCGGGTCGACGGCAGTGTGGGTCACGACGAGGGGCGAGGGGCGACCACCACGGGTCCTCCTGGGGACGCAGGGCCGGACAGGACCGCGCCCGGGGCCGTCGTCGTCAGGGCAGGCCCGCGGCGTCGGGCCCTCAGGCGGGCGACGAGGGCGACGACGTCGTGGTCGGCGCGGTAGGCGTCCAGGAGGGAGGCGTCAGGGGCGGCGGCGGGCTCATGCGGTGCAGGCTAGCGGGGGCCGCTGACACGAATCCCGTGCGCGATCTCATGGGGCGCCCGCGCGATACCGGCGGGCGCGTGTGGGACCCTTGGGTCGATCGAGGCCGGAAGGGCTGGAGGAAGCAATGGGAATCGTCGTCGCCATCGACGGGCCGAGCAGCTCGGGCAAGTCCACCGTCTCGCGGCGCGTGGCGCCGGGCTGGGCCTGGCCTACCTCGACACCGGCGCCATGTACCGCGCCGCCGCCTGGTGGTGCGAGCGCCGCGGCGTGGACCTGGGCGACGCCGCGGCCGTGGCCGAGGGCCGTGCGGGCCATGCCCCTGGACATGGGTCTGGACCCGCGCTCGCCCGGCGTGGTCTGCGACGGCGTCGACATCGCCGCGGCCATCCGCGAGCCCCACATCGCCGCCGTCGTCTCGACGGTGGCCACGAACCTGGAGGTGCGCGCCGAGCTCGCCCGCCTCCAGCGCGAGATCATCCGCGCCGAGGCCGACGGCGGGCGCCGCCTTCTCCGGCGGGGGCCGGCATTGTGGCGGAGGGGCGCGACATCACCACCGTCATCGCCCCCGACGCCGACGTGCGCCTGCTGCTGACCGCCTCCGAGGCGGCGCGCCTGCCCGCCGCGCCGCCGACCTGGAGGCGGCCCGGCAAGAGCGTGGACGCCGCCGCCCTGCGCGACCAGGTGGTGCGCCGCGACCGCGACGACGCCACCGTCTCCCAGTTCCTCACCGCCCCCGAGGGCGTCACCCTCGTCGACACCAGCGACATGGGCCTGGAGGAGACCGTCGAGCGCGTCACCGCCCTGGTGCGGGCGGCGCGGGAGCGGGTCGCCGCGCCCGGCGGCGGACGGGGACGAGGGGACGAGGCCCAGGACGAGCGGCGGGCCGAGGCCCTGCGCGCCGGTCTGGCCGACTACGAGCTCGACGAGGAGGACCTGGCCCTGCTCGCCGGCGGGCGGGGGGCCGCCCCCCGCGAGGAGCCGGAGGCCGGGGCGCCCGTGCTGGCCGTCGTCGGGCGGCCCAATGTCGGCAAGTCCACCCTCGTCAACCGGGTGCTGGGGCGCCGCGCCGCCGTCGTCCAGGACACGCTGGGGGTGACGCGCGACCGCGTCTCCTACCCGGCCGAGTGGGCCGGGCGCCGCTTCACCATCGTCGACACCGGCGGCTGGGAGGTCGACGTCGCCGGCCTCGACTCGGCCGTGGCCGCCCAGGCGGAGGCCGCCATCGGGCTGGCCGACGCGGTGCTGCTCGTCGTCGACGCCCGGGTGGGCGTGACCGAGACCGACGCCCGGATCGTGCGCGTGCTGCGCCGCTCGGGCAAGCCGGTGGTGCTGGCCGCCAACAAGGTCGACTCCCCGGCCCAGGAGGGCGACGCCGCGGCCCTGTGGGGGCTGGGCCTGGGCGAGCCCCACCCGATCTCGGCCCTCCACGGGCGGGGTCCGGCGACGTGCTCGACGCCGTCATGAGGGTCCCTGCCTGAGGTGTCCGCCGTCGCCGGGCCCGCGCCGGCGGAGGGGTCCCTCCACCGGGTGGCGCTGGTGGGCCGCCCAATGTCGGCAAGTCCTCGCTGCTCAACCCATCGCCGGCTCGCAGCGGGTCGTCGTCGACGAGACCGCCGGCACCACCCGCGACCCCGTCGACGAGATCATCGAGCTCGACGGGCGCCGGTGGGTGTTCGTGGACACCGCCGGCATCCGCCGCCGGATCAGGCAGGTGCGGGGCGCCGACTACTACGCCGTGCTGCGCACCCAGGGGGCGATCGACAAGGCGGAGGTCGCCGTCGTGCTCCTGGACGCCTCCGAGTCGGTCACCGAGCAGGACGTGCGGATCATCCAGCAGGTGGTCGACGCCGGGCGGGCGCTGGTCCTGGTCAGCAACAAGTGGGACCTGGTCGACGAGGACCGCCGCGCCGCGTCGCCCGGGAGGCCGAGCGCGACCTGGCGCACGTCGCCTGGGCGCCGCGCATCAACCTGGCCGCCCGCACCGGCTGGCACACCAACCGGCTCACCCGCGCCCTGGACGCGGCCCTGGACAGGTGGACCACCCGCGTGCCCACCGGGCGCCTCAACGCCTTCCTCGGCGAGCTCCAGTCGGCCACGCCCCACCCGCTGCGCGGCGGCAGGCAGCCGCGCATCCTCTTCGCCACCCAGGCGCAGACGGCGCCCCGCGGATCGTCATCTTCACCACCGGGTTCCTCGACGCCGGCTACCGGCGCTTCATCGAGCGGCGCCTGCGCGAGGACTTCTGGCTTCGCCGCTCGCCCATCCAGATCTCGGTGCGCGCGCGCGAGAAGCGCCGGCGGCGGTGAGCGGCGCCGTTGCCGCGCGGTCAGCGGTTCCCGGCGGTCACGAGGCAGCGGAGCCGGCGGAACCGGGGCCCGTGCCCTCAGCGGGGGCGTCATCAGGGGAGCGGCCTCGAGGCCCTCGTCATCGGCGTCGGCCCACCGGGCACCGTGCGGCAGACCGTCTCATCGACCCGCCCAGGTGGAAGACCCTCGGTGGTGCTGACCTGCTGAAGGTCGCGTCCCGGAAGTTGGCGTCGTTGTTGAAGGTCGCGTCCTCGAAGTTGGCGTCGTTGGTGAAGGTCGCGCCCCGGAAGTCGGCGTCAGCGGCTTGAAGGTCGCGTCCCCGAAGTTGGCGTCGTTGGTGAAGGTCGCGTCCCAGAAGTCGGCGTAGCGGTTGAAGGTCGCGCCCCGGAAGTTGGCGATCGTTGGTGAAGGTCGCGCCCCTGAAGTTGGCGTCGTGGTTGAAGGTCGCGCCCCGAAGTTGGCGTCGTGGTGAAGGTCGCGCCCCCGAAGTCGGCGGCGTTGGTGAAGGTCGCGCCCCGAAGTCGGCGATCTCGGTGAGAACGGCGTCGTGAAGGTCGATGGTGCAGTCGCACCAGAGCTGGTCGTCCTCGACCAGCTGGGTGATCGCCTCGCGGTGCTTCATCTTCTCGCAGCGCTTGCGCAGGTGCCTGACGAGCACCTCCAGCACCGTCGACTCGACGGCGCCGTCGTGGCTCACGTAGACCTTCTCCTCGCTGGACTGCTCCGGTCCGTCCTGCTCGTTGACGATGGTCCTCCACTCACCGCGCTGCGTTCGCAGGTACCCGCACAGGATGCTCACCACGCGCTGGCGGTACTCCCCGCGGTAGGTGTCCGCCGCGTCGGCGAGGGAGTAGACCCCGGCGATCCTCACCTGTGGTGACCCGCTTCCCCAGCTGCTGCACCCCGCTGAGCAGCCTCTGCTCGGCGTCGGCGCGCTCGGCGCTGGCCCGCTCGCGGTACTTGATGACGAGGTAGCCAGTGCCTCCAATGCCTCCGATGGTGGTCAGGGACACCTTGACGAGGTCGAGCGAACCCCCCCCCGCGCCCGGCGCCGCGCCAGTTCGTCAGCCACCGCTGCCAGGACCAGAGCGGACCCTCACCCCACAGCCACCCCAGGACGGTGAACACGACGAGGGCCAGCATCACCCATACGAGGATGACGCCGAACAGGGGCCACGTACCGAACCGGCGTGTCACAGCGCGCAGGAACCCGCGGCGAGGCCTCCTCGTACCGGTCGTCTCAGACATCTGGGCTTCTCTCACTGCTCCGCCCTGGGTCGTCGGACAACCCGGCCAGGGCGGCGCGCACGGCGTCGGCCGTGGTGAGGGCGGGCTCGGCGGGGACCATGGGGCTCCTTGCGGGTCGCGGCCGCGCGGGCGCGGCACGGGGCTGACCCGTAGACTGTAGCCGTCGCCGGCCCGGTCGCCCCGGCGGGCGGCGGATTTCAGGTGCAGCGGGTTCGCCGGGATAGTCGAGGAGGACGGCGCGATGAAGGTCGTGACCGGCGAGGACGGGCTGGTCCCCGCGGTGCGAGGCCTACCTGGACGGCCTGAGCCGCTCCGAGCTGCACGAGCTGGTGCTCACGCTGGCCGAGTGCTCCGAGACGGTGCGCCGCACCCTGGAGGCCGTCGCGGAGCTGGCCGGGGAGCGCCGGGGCGGGGCGGGCGAGGACCCGGTCCGCCAGGGCCGCCGCCCTGCTGTCCGCGCCCAAGGGCTACGAGGACTACGAATCCTACGACTTCGAGTACGGGGAGTACGCGGACAACGGCTACGCCGCCGACATCCTCGACTTCCTCGACGAGCTGGAGGCCCTGATCGACGACGGCGGGGCCGACGCCGCCGCCCCGCCGCTGCGCATGATCATCACGCGCCTGCGCCCGGACCTGTACGAGGGCCTGGGCGACACCGGCGGGCTCATGGAGCGGGCCAGCGACCGGGCCGCGGAGCTGTACGCGCGCGCCTGCCGCGAGGGCCGGCCCGACGTCGGCGCACTGGCGGCCTGGCTGGCGCAGTTCCGGCTGGAGGTCCTGAGCTGCCCGGAACTGGCCCTGACCGATTTCCTTCCGGCGCTGGGGGAGGAGGGGCTCGCCGTCTACCGGGAGGCCGTCGAGGCCGCGCTGCAGACCTCCGCGCGGCTCGTGCTCCAGGTGGAGCTGGCCGATGCGGACGGGGACGTCGACCGGGCCGTGGGGCTCCTGGGCGGGAGGACCCCCGGTACGCCTCGATCGTCGAGCGGCTCCTGGGGGCGGGGCGGGGCGAGGAGGCGATGGCCTGGCTCGACCGCGCCGTCGCCGCCGGGCGCGTGGGGAGGAGGTTTCTGGGACCCGCCGGAGGACGCGGACATCGTCAGAAGGCGCCTGGACGCGCCGCGGGCGATCGAGCTGTACATCGGGGCCGGACGGCCCGACGACGCCGTGGCGCTGGCGCACCGGCTGTTCCGGGAGAACCCCGGCGCGGACGCCTACGACCTGCTCCTGGACACCGCGGAGCGCCTGGGCCGCCGGGACCGGGAGCGCGAGGCGGCGCTGGCGTGGATCGACGGGCACAGCTGGCGCGACGCGGACATCCCCATCGCCCTGGCGCTGCACGAGGGCGACGTCGAGCGCGCCTGGCGGGCCGCCGACCGGTGGGGCGCCGACGACGCCTGGCAAAGGCTGGCCGACGCCGCGCCCCAGCCCCGGCCCGCGGACGCGATGCGCCTGTACGAGGAGGCGGTGACGCGGACGCTGGGGCGGCGCTCCGGCAGGGAGACGTCGCAGAGGATCGCGCAGTTCGCCGTGCGGCTGCGCGATATCGCCGCGGCCGCCGATGAGGCCGTCGCGGCCGAGACCGCCGACGCGGGCGCGGGCCCGGCGGATGAGGGCGGGGGCGCCGTCGGGGACGCCGGAGCGGGGCGGCGGGATGGCGCGCACGAAGCACTTCCGGGTCTGGTTGGACAATCTGCGCGACAGCTGCCGGCACCGCCCCACCGTGCACGATGAGCTGAGGCGGGCGGGGCTGTGAGGGCCTTCCGGCCCCTGCCGCCTGCCGCCGTGCGGCGGTGGGCCGAGGGCGCGGCGGGACGGTCCGCCGCCGTCGTGGAGGAACCGCCTCCCGCCGGGACCCCTCCCGTTTAGACTGGCGTCATGATCAAGCCCGTTGACCCCACCACCACACCCGCCTGGTCCGCTCTCACCGCCCTCCACGAGTCCCTGAACCCCTGATCTGCGCGCCTGGTTCGCCGAGGATCCCGGCCGCGCCGAGCGCTCTCCCTACGAGGTGGGCGACCTGTTCGTCGACCTGTCCAAGAACTTCCTCACCGACGAGGTGCGCGACGCCCTCGCCCAGCTGGCCGAGGCCGTCGACGTCCCCGGCCGCCGCGACGCCATGTTCGCCCGGCGAGCACATCAACATCACCGAGGACCGCGCCGTCCTGCACACCGCCCTGCGCCGCCCCGCCGGCGACGCCCTCACCGTGGACGGCCAGGACGTCGTCGCCGACGTCCACGAGGTCCTGGAGAAGATCTACGCCTTCGCCCGCCGCGTGCGCTCGGGGCAGTGGACCGGCATCACCGGAAAGCCCATCAAGACGGTGGTCAACATCGGCATCGGCGGGTCCGACCTGGGCCCCGTCATGGTCTACAGAGCCCTCAAGTCCCTACGTCGCCGAGGGCCTGTCCGCCCCTTCATCTCCAATATCGACCCCACCGACTGCGCGGAGAAGGTGGCGGACCTCGACCCGGAGACGACGCTGTTCATTATCGCATCCAAGACCTTCACCACCCTGGAGACCCTCACCAACGCCCGCATGGCCCGCGACTGGTTCCTCGGCGCGCTCAAGGCGCGGGGCATCGACGCCGAGGGCGCCATCGCCAAGCACTTCGTGGCCGTGTCCACCGCCCTGGACAAGGTCGAGGCCTTCGGCATCGACCCGGCCAACGCCTTCGGCTTCTGGAGCTGGGTGGGCGGGCGCTACTCGGTGGACTCCGCCGTGGGCACGGTGCTGGCCGTGACCATCGGCCCGGAGAACTTCCAGCAGTTCCTGAGCGGGTTCCACGCCGTCGACGAGCACTTCGCCACCAGGGGCCCCGGCCCAGAACGTCCCCATGCTCATGGGCCCTGCTCAACGTCTGGTACACCAACTTCTACGGGGCCGCCTCGCACGCCGTGCTGCCCTACGCCCAGGACCTGCACCGCTTCCCGGCCTACCTCCAGCAGCTGACCATGGGAGTCCAACGGCAAGTCCGTGCGCTGGGACGGCACGCCCGTGACCACCGACACCGGCGAGATCTTCTGGGGCGAGCCGGGCACGAACTGGCCAGCACGCCTTCTACCAGCTCATCCACCAGGGCACCAGGCTCATCCCCGCGGACTTCATCGCGGTGGCGGACCAGCCCCACCCGCCGAGGACGGCGGTGCGGACGTCCACGAGCTGTTCCTGTCCAACTACCTGGCCCAGACGGCGGCGCTGGCCTTCGGCAAGACCGAGGAGGAGGTGCGCGCGGAGGGCACGGCCGAGGAGATCGTGCCCGCCCGCGTCTTCTCCGGCAACCGGCCGACGACGTCGATCCTGGCCCCGGCGCTCACGCCGAGGTGGTGGGCCAGCTCATCGCCCCTGTACGAGCACATCACCTTCACGCAGGGCATCGTGGGGCATCGACTCCTTCGACCAGTGGGGCGTGGAGCTGGGCAGAAGCTCGCCCTGCAGATCGCCCCGGCCGTCGGGGCGACGCCGCCGCGCTGGAGGCCCAGGACGCCTCCACCCGCGGGCTCATCGGCCGCTACCGGGCGCTGCGCTACGGGGCCTGACCGGGCCGGGCCGGCCCGGTCGCACCCGATCAGGGCGGCCCGGCGGCCGGCCAGGGAGACGTCGGATGCAGTGGAAACGACGGAAGCGGGAAGAGGTGACGGCGATGGAGAGATCACCGCGTCGGAGGTGCGTGCGCGCCTGGCGGCGGGGAGCGGGCGAGGGCGGAGCTTCACCCTGCTGGACGTGCGCGAGCCGGACGAGGTCGCGGCCGACGCCATTGAGGGCTCCCAGCGGATCCCGCTGGGCGAGGTCGTGAGCGCATGGGGAGCTGGACCCGGCGCGGGTGACGATCGTCCACTGCGCCGCCGGGGTCCGTTCGAAGCGGGCCATCAAGGCGCTGCGCAGGGCGGGCTTCACCGGCGAGCTGGTGAATCTCACCGGCGGCATGAAGGCCTGGAACAAGAGCGCTCCCGCCGCCCCGCCCGCGTCCTCGCCGCTCCCGCGGGACCGGTCGTAGCCTCATCGAGCCCGGTTCTGGCGTCCCGGGAGGATCGTTCGGACCAGCACCCCGGATGCGCCCGGCGGTTTCCGCATGATTCCGCGGTTTGTGCGGCAGTGGCGCCGGGTGCGGGCGGAACGATCCTCCCGGGGCGCCATTCCCCGCTTCGAGCGGGGCCGCGGAGGCCGGGGCGCGGGCGGCCACGGTGAGCGGGGTCACCGTCCGTAGATTTCGGGCGGGGCCCGCTCATGAGTTAGGGTTCTACACGTTCCGAGCGGCTCCGCGCCGTGAGGCGACGGGCTGTGGCGCAGTTTGGTAGCGCACTTGACTGGGGGTCAGGGGTCGTGGGTTCAAATCCCGCCAGCTCGACTTATTAGTGGCATCCATCACAGATCGGGGGCCACTCTCGTTGAATCACGCGGTCCGGCTGGCGCCCGCCACGGCCCGCGGTTTTCGCGGGCAGTCCCACGTGAGGGCACCGGGCGCCTTCGCGGGCATCCCCCGGATGTCTCGTCGGACTGTGGACGCGGGCGGCGCGAGGCAATGGTGGGGACCCACCCGGCTGCAGCCGGATGGGTCTCGATGCGGCAGATTCGAAGAACCAACCGCGGAGGGCATCCACAAAGCGACGGCTGACGGCCCGGATCAGGCGAGCGATAGCGTTGATGATCGCTCACCTTCCGGGCCGTTCCCTGTCCTCGCGGACCTGGCGTGACGGCCCTTGGGCTTGGTCACGCCCTCACCTCCTCTCGCTCCTCACCTCCCGGCAAGGACAGCGGGTGATCCGGGGAGGTGCTGGAGAAGGCCCGCAAGCCTCATGGCATGGGCTGCGGGGCGTCGACACGATCCCGACGCAGCGGTGGATCGTCCTGGCCGCGCCCGCTCGCGGCTTGCCGCCGCCCGCCGGCCGCCCGCAGACTCTGCCCTGGCGAGCGATCCTGGACGGGGATCCTGGGCGAAGGCGCTGCGCGCAGCCGCCGGTGACGACCTCTACGAGCGCGGCGAGGGGCCGCGTCGAGGCCGTCTGCGTCCACAGCCTCGCCGTCGGCGGCGCGACCGCGACGGTCGGCGGCAGGCCCTCTACGACGTGCACCTGTTCTGGCACGACGACGTCGTCGCCGGCGTGTGCACCTGCCCTCGCTTCTCGACCGCGGCTTCTGCGAGCATATACGGTCGCGGTCGGCCTGGCTGATCCTCGACGACGTCCGGGACAGCGCCGTCGTCCCGCCCCGCCGTCAGGGGCCCTTCGCCGCACCGCCCCCGGCCGACTCCGGCCCCGCGCCGCCGGGGCGGCCCGGGCGCACGGCGACCCCGACCCGGGCGCCGTCAAAGGGCCTCGGGGCCGAGCTCCTGCGGAGCGCCCGCTCCCTCACCGTCGTCCGGCGCTTCCCTGCCCCGGCGAGGGTCGCCCGCTACGCGCGCAGCATCGAGAGGTTCCTCGACGGCCTGGGTCGCCCGGCCGACCGCGGGGGACCGGACGGCGCGGCCTGGCCCTCCTGCACATCGCGACCCGCCTGCGCGCAGCTCCGAGACCCGCATCGACGATTCGGGCGGAAACGTCACCCGCGCCTGCCAGCGCCATCGACCTGTACGCCCGGGCCTGCTCGCGAGGGCCGGCCCAGCGGCGTCAGGCTCGGCCGCCGGCTCGCGAGTTCCGGCTCGCCTCACCCGGCTGGCCCGACGTCGCCCTGAACGACTTCCTCCCGCCCTGGGGGCAGGGGTGAGCGGCGTGCCGCCGCGCCGTCGACGCCGCTGCCGGAGCGAGCGGAGGCGCAGGGCGATCGCCCGGTTTCGAGCTGGATCCATGCTCCTCGAACTGGCCGACCTCGACGGCGACGTCGATCGCGCCGTCGAGCTGCTCTCCGGGAGGAGCACCCCGGTACGCGGCCATTATCGAGGCGGCTTGTCGCGGCCGGGCGGCGCGACGGGCCTTGACCCGCCTCGATCGGGCCGTCGCCGAGTCTCGGATCGACGCCCCCGGCCCCGACCCGTGGCGGGATGCCGACAACCCCTACTGGGTCCGCCCGGTCGCGCCCTCGACCTCTACCTGGAGGCCGGGCGGAGCGGGGACGCCCTCGATCTTGCCCGCGATCTGTTCCACTCCGACCCCGGACCGGCGAGCCTCGACTTCCTTCTGGCCACCGCCGAGCGGCTCGGACGCCGCGAGGCTGGAGCTGACTCCGCCCTGGCCTGGGTCGACGGCCGGGACTGGCGCACCGGGGACACGCCCATCGTCCTCGCCCTGCACCTGGGCGACGTCGACCCGAGCCTGGGCGGCGGCGGACCGCTGGGGCGTCGATCTCGCCTGGATGAGCCTCGCCGACGTCGAGCCCCAGCCCCGCCCCGACGACGCCATCGAGCTGTACCGCCGCGATATCGAAAGGGCCCTCCTCAAGACCGGCCGGCCCTCGGCCCGGCGGGCGGCGGCCGCGGCCGTGCGCATGCGCATGATCGCCGCCGCCGCGGATGCGCGCGACGGCGGCAGGGCGCGTGAGGCCTCACCGCCTGGGTCGGCGGCCTGCGGAGCCCATCGCCGCCGCCCGACCGTGGGCCCAGGAGTTCGACCGCGAGGGGCTATGGGTCCTCGAGCGGGCCCCGAGAGGGCCCCCGCCCGCCGTCGCGGGGCACTGCTATCATCGGACCGCCCGCGGGCCCGCCGAGCTGCCACCGTTACTAGGGCCGGAACGTTTCAGGACGCCCTGTCTCCAACCTGATTAGGAGGTATTGCATGACCAGTGCCCTCCTCCGAGTTATCGGCGGCTCCAAAGATTCCTCAACGGACGTCATTCCCGCCGGCACCCGGGCCGCTCAGGGGGCTGCGCCCGGTCCGACCGGGCCGGGGGACGGCGTCCCGACGACGAGCGCGCCCATGGGCGACATGCCCACCTACCCGATGATGCCCGCGGGCGAGATCCACCCAGGGCGTCCTGCTCGACGGCGACTACGCAATAATCCTGGAGAAGTGGTCGGCAGGGTCTATCTCGCCTTCGCGACGCGGGACATGAGCATCAACGGCATCGACGTTCGCAACCAGGAGCCCGTGGTCATCAAGGCCACCGAGCACGATGCGGCGCAGAGCGCCCGGGCCGAGGCCTATGTGATCCAGCACGCCGGTCAGGCCCGTACCTCCCGAGGTTCGTGGAGCTGAGGGAGAAGGACGAGCAGAGACTGGCTCGTCACCCGTCACTCGCCGGTACGCCGTTGAGCGACATCATCAGAATGAGCGGACCCAATGGCATGGATCCGTGCGGGCCGCCAGACTCGCGATGGACGTTCTGCAGGCGCTCAAGCTCCTCCACGGATCTTCGTCCGCCAGCTTCATCCACCGGGACGTCAAACCCGACAATATCATCGTCACCACGGAGACCAATGGCTGGGAGCACGCGGTCCTCATCGACCCTCGAGACCGCCATAGATCCGACCAGGACTTTTGGTGAAAGTATAGCGTACACGCTGCCGTGGGCCTCCCCGAGCACCTGAACACCAAGTTCCTGCGGCGGTCGTCGGATATCTTCTCCCGTCGGGGTGTGCCTGTACCAGATGGTGACCGGACGGCCGCCCTTCGGCGACCGGGGGCCATCGAGAACAAGACGATGTCGGATTTTCCTGCGCAGACCGCGCCGACAACGGCATCACCCACCGGCTCAACGCCGTCATCCGCAGGTCCCTCAGCATCGATCAGAGGGCCGCTACCAGTCGGCGGATGAGATGCTGACGCTCTCGAAGGGGTTCTGAACGCGGGGCTCCAATAACGGCGGCGGACCGTTGGCGAGTGTCCGGGCATCCTCCTCACCGGAGCCTCCCGTCGACCCCGAGGCGACGGAGATGGCGCCGTCTTGAAAGCACGTCTGTCACGCAGCACACCGCGAAGAAACGCTTCGAGGCCGTCACCGCAGGTATCCGCCTGCGCTGCCGCAGCGAGGTCTTCACCGCTTTCAACGCCTCAGGCCCCTCACGTTCTTCTCCCGATGCGGTGGACGCAAACGTTCAACATCTGGCGGCAGAATCAGTTGAACGCGATCGCGCCCTTCGATCTCTTCGACGAGGAGGCGGATGCTCACCGAGAACTCCGACCTGATGCCCTCGCCATCCGCGCGGCGATCTGATCCCGGAGCACGAGGGCCGGGCACGCTGACGCGGGCAGTGTCCCTGAACATCCTGCTCCTCAGTCTCGCGCTTTCTCCCTGGCAGTCGTCGTCGGCGCCGTTCTCTTCATCTTCGCAAACCTGCCTGAAAGTTCAGTATGACCGCTCATGGAGCACACATGCCGCTCAGATACCCTCTCTGCGCCAGCAGAGACCGTTCTGCGCGTTGAAAGGTTCGAGAACTCGGATGGCAGGATCGGCGTTCGCGCCTACCAGGACACCGGCGGAATC
>BNJU01004670.1_pt1 | contig 110253 bp, 132 predicted proteins | sample 8539281 | NCBI WGS metagenome assembly BNJU01 (sample SAMD00202456, study PRJDB9452) | human saliva metagenome | isolation source: human saliva | place: Japan
TGGAAGTTACGTACGTTTCCGGAGGATGAGCCGGTGGCGGTCGGTGAGGCCCTCCTGGCCGAGAGATCTGCGACCGAGCGCCTGTAGGCCCCGCCCATGATTGACGTACCCATGGCGTGGTACTGAGAGACCTCGTCGGGGCGCAGCTGGATGGGTGCGCGTCTCCAGCGCGTGCGCACGTCGCGGCGCAAGGACGCCTGGCCGCCTTCGAGGCGCACGTGCAGAAGACGGCCAGACGGTTCATCGCGAGGTGGTGGGCGATGGCGATAGTCGACGTAGTACTGAAGAAGGCCGCCCACGCCCTCCTCGCCAGCGGACTGCTCGGACTCGGACTCTGCCACTCGGCGTGGCAGGTGGTCTGGCGACCTCCTTGACGGCAGTGGTGCGGCCGCCAGCGGCCTCGGTCGGCTGAAGGCCACGCGCGACTTGCAGCGCGGGCGGGTGATGATTTCACCGGCATGTGGTAGAGGCTCGAGGCGGCAGCACCGGGTCGCCGCACTTGTCGCAGGTGAGAGGAGACGCCTGGCGCCAGTCGGTCATGGCCCGGTTCCACTCCTCGCGGGCCTGCTCGGCACGAGCCGGGCGCGAAGACCTCCTCGATGATGTTGCGCAGGCGCACCTCGAGCCGGCTCACGAGGTTGGCCGCATCCTGAAGGCGGGCGGGAGCTGGCGATCCTCCTCGATGGACAGGTCGGCATCGATGTCCAGGAAGGGCGAAGTGCTTGGCGCAGAGACCCGCTGGGCCTTGGTGTGCAGGAACATGATCTGGGCCTCGACCTCCGAGCGGAAGGCGGAGACGGAGGCCGGATCGGTGATCTGCATCTCCATCGCGGTGCGAGGCTGAGCTGACGCCGAACTCCCGGGCACGGGCCTCCAACCGGTCCAGGTAGGTGCTCAGGCGCTGAGTGAGTGCCTGAAGCCGCCGGTAGTAGCGGACGTGAGCGGACATGTCAGGCTCCTTGCGGTGGAGGATCGGGAGTATTGCGGAGGAAGGCACCGGTTGCCGGGGCTGTCCGGCGCGGCTCGGCGTCGGCGACGACGCCGATTCACGAGACCAGCGCATCAGGGCACCCACGGCTGTCAGCACTGTGGATGCTACTCAACTGGAGACTTCAACTGCGACCTGATCGTGATCTTTTGAAATCGCGAGGCTCAAGATCTGAGCAGGACTCCCCTTGCCATTCCTCCGACGAGCATGGCTTCTCGGCTGCTCTACAACGGCGGCGGCAAGCGAGAAAAGTCGAGCTCGCTCAGAGCCGGGCAACTCAGAAGCGGGCACAGTGAGCGACAAGGATCATAGTGTTGGTGCTGGCGTGAAAGCACTGGTCATGACGCCATTTCGTGATCTCCGTTATCCAAGAGATCGGGACGGGCGGCCGGCTGGCGAGAGCGGTTGTGCCTCCCACCCAGGCCGATAGGTTGATATCGTCCGCCCGCAGGTGCCAGTCGACCTCAGACACCTGTCCTCCTATCGGCCTTCTTCCGACACTGTCGTCAAGCACCCCAAGGCGCAGTTGCCATGTCCCCATGTCAAGACGGCGCTGATCATCTGGTCAGTCCTGGCCATCGGCCTCATCATCTACGTCTGGCTGCGCCAGCTGGTGCTTCGCATCCAGGACCCACGGGGCGAGGTCTGCACGGGCCGTCGCACTCACGAGTGGTGACGCTCAGGGGCCTCCTCTCGGCGCTGGTCATCCGCGTCGTCACAGCGTTTCTGCACCGCCCAGCCGCGGCGGCCGCCATCTCACTGCAGATCTCACTGCTGACCGGTGCCCTCCTCATCCTCATGGTGGTGCTGTCGCAAGTCACTGCTTTCACGCCCGCCGTCGAGGGGTCCCGACCCGATCTCGAGCTGCGCCCCGTCACCGTCAACAGCCGCACGGGTGGCTGTCCCTGCGCGGCCGGGACCGAAGCAAGCCCGTCCTGCTGTTCCTCTCCGGGTGGGCCCGAGGCTCACAGCTGGTGACCGCCCGCCATTGTTTCGCCGACCTGGAGCGCGACTACGTCGTCGTCACCTGGGGAGCAGCCGAGGGGCGACGAAGTCCTCAGCGCGATCAACCCCGCGGACATCACTCTCGAGACCTACCTCTCCGACGGCGCCGCGGTCACCGAGATCCTCAGGCGCGAGTTCGGTCAGGACCGCATCTACCTCATGGGCGAGTCGTGAGGGCTCGGCACTCGGGACTCATGATGGCGCGCGAGCACCCGGAGCACTACCGGGCCTTCATCGGCACAGGGTCAGATGGTCGACTTCCTCGAGACCGAGAGGATCGACTACCAGATGCTCTTGAGGACGCCCGCAGGACCGGGAACAGAAGCTGGTCGACAAGCTCGAAGAGCGAGGGACCGCCGCCCTACAGGTCGGGCATCGCCCTCAAGACGAACGCCTACCTCTCCCCGCTGTGATGGGACGTCGGCGCGTACCGGACAGCTCCGTAGCGCCACCTTCTCCACCATGGACGGCCCCTACGGGGTCGAGTGCAGCCTGCTCGACAAGGTGTCCTTCTTCTGGGGCCTGTACCGGACCTTCGACTCCTTTCTACGGCAGGCTCTGCCGATCGACCTTCGCCAGTCCGCGGCCGAGCAGCAGATCCCGGTCCACATCTTCCACGGCCGCTACGACTACAACGCGCCCACCAGTCTGGTGGAGGACTACTACGCACGCCTGCGGGCGCCGCGTAAATCTCTGGTCTGCTTCGAGCACTCGGGTCACAACCCCCTGGCAGACCGAGAACGAGGCTCTTCATCGACCACGTGCGGCGGGCCCTTCGCCGAGTCGGCCTGAGGCGGTTCCACGCGTTCGAGGGTGGGTCGCCGCGGTCGTACCCTTTACCCCGCGAACGGGAGACGTAAGGTACGACCGCGAGGCGCTCCGTGACGCTAGCAGGGACTACAGCTGCTCGCGTTCGGCCTCCTCGAGGGCCCAGGTGAGGGCCTCCGACACCCGCGCGCACCGAGGCTGCGGTTCTCAGCACTCAGAACGCTTGAGCGCCCATGCGAACAGGTCCTCCCGAGACCCCACTCGGGTTCCGGGCACGAGCCTGAGCCATGAGCCCCACCAGCTCGCGGGGTGGATCTCCTGGATGGAGTCCACATGGTCCAGGGCGTTGCGTCGGTAGGTCGGGCCGCGAGCGCGCCTCCCGGCTGGTCCCACACGAAGCCGTCCTCGTCGAAGTAGGCGAAGGCCTCCCCAGAGCCGTCCTGATCGACTCCTCGCGCGACTTGACGGTTCGCGACAGTCCGAAGGCACGGGAGATCTTGACGTAGAGCCGGCGCCTGGCGATCGGGGCCTCGACCTGGCAGATGGTGGTGGCGACCTCGACGAGCACCTTCTTGGCCTCGGGTCGGTACCGGCCCGGTTGAGGATCTCCAGGGGGCGCACGACCGCCGGGCTCCAGGCGGTGTACTCCTCGCCCGGGGTCCTCGGGCCGGTGGTGGGAACCAGCGCCTCGTCGCCCACGTCGGCGGCGCCCCGGGCATCGGCTGCGCGCCGTCGTCGGTCAGCGACGCAGCGTCCTCGGCCCGGCCGGTCCGCTCCGACTCGAGCACGGTGGTCGACGGCGTCTGCGGCGCCCAGTGACCGCCGGCCGCCTTGACGAGTCGGGCGACGACGGCCTGCGGGTCTGCCAGCCACTCGGGCATCCAGACCCGCTCGACCCGCTGCCAGCCCATGGTGCGCAGGACGTCGACCGGCAGCAGGTCGCGGTCGACGACACCCTCCCGCTTGTTCCACTGCGGTCCGTCAAGCATGACGGCCACGGCGGGGCGGCCCGGCTGGTCGGCGACTGCCAGGACGAGGTCAATCTCGAAGGTGGAGTGGCCGACGCCGGTACGGACCGTGAGCCCGGCCGCCTCAGCGCCTCGGCGATCTCGCGGCGGTGCCAGCTGAGCGGCTCTGCGAGGCGGGCAGGGCCCGCGGGGCCCGGCCCTCGGCGGCCTGGTGGAGATAGGCGCGCAGGTCCTGACTCTCGGTGGGCGGTGCGCTCGGCGTGCAGGTCCTGGGGGTCGAAGCTGGTGAAGACGATGATCTGCCTGCGGGCCCGGGTGATGGCCACGTTGAGGCGACGCTCGCCGCCGGCATGGTTGAGCACCCCGAAGTTCAGCGGCAGATCACCCTGCGCGTTGGCGGCGAAGGTCGCTGAGAACAGGATCGTGTCGCGCTCCTCACCCTGCACGTTCTCCAGGTTCCTGACGAACAGGCCGTCACGGGCGTCGAGCGCCTCGATGACCCGGGGCGAGGGCGATCTCGCGCAGGCTGTTCTCGATGAGGTCGCGCTGGCGATCGTTGAAGGTGATGACGCCCAGCGAGGGCAGGCGGTCAGGGGCAGGCCTCGACGTGCCGGAGCACCTCATCCACCACGCGTTTGGCCTCGAGGGGGTTGGTGTTCGGCTGAACGTGGGGGTGACGGGCGCGATCCTCGGGACGGAAGTAGCGGCCGCGGACCCGCCGCAGCGAGATGCCGTGGCCGCCGGGGGCGGCGTCGGATCCGGGGACAATCGTCAGCGGGCTCGGGAAGGTGAGCAGCCGGCCGCCGTAGTAGTGGCGGTTGGAGAAGGCGACAAGGGATTCGTCGCGGCTGCGGTAGTGCCAGGTGAGACGGCGCTGAAGCAGGCCGCTGTCCAGGCAGCGAGTGAGGATGGAGTCGGCCTCGGGCGTCTGCTCCCCTCGTGCCTCGCCGGCGCCGGGGGTGGGCGGCATCTGCTTGGGGTCGCCGACCACGACCACGCTGCGGCCGCGCCCCATGGCGCCCACGGCGTCGGCCACCCGGATCTGGGAGGCCTCGTCGAAGACGACGATGTCCACGTAGCGGCGGTCGGCCGGGAAGAACCGCGCCACCGAGTCGGGCGAGACGAGCAGGCAGGGAGTCAGGGCGGTGATGAGGTCCCCGTAGGTGCTCATCAGCTCGCGTACGCTCATGGCGCTGCGACGGCGGTTGAGCTCGCTGCGCAGCGCCTCGGCGCGGACGGCGGCCCCCTGCAGGACCTCGGTCTCGGTGGGCCAGGACGACGTCGAGCAGTTCAGGTGTCAGGGCCGCCCGCAGCTCGTCCAGGGCGCTGCGGTAGCGCTCGATGAGCCGGTTGTGGGCGGCGGCGTCGAAAGCCGTCCAGACCGGTGGCGCGGGCCCGCTCCTCCAGGGCGACCTGGACGGCGGCAGAGTTCGGCGGAGTCCCCGGATTCTCCGGAGTCCCGGAGCCGGGCGAGTACCTCCCGGGCCCCGCTGTAGGACGGGCCATCCGGTGCCGGCTCGTACAGGCCGCGGCGGTAGGCGTCGAGCTCGGCGCGGATCCCGGCCAGCTCGGTGCGCAGCGCAGCCGGGGTGGAGCGACCGGCCGCCTCACCGGCGCCGACGTCGGAACCGACGCCGTCTCCGGACTCTCCTCGCCGCAGGGCCAGGGCGCGGCGCAGGGCCCGGCGGACCTCGGTCGGCTTCATGCCGTTGTCGTGCAGGTTGAGCAGCAGGGGCCCGATGCCGGTCTCCTCGCGCAGGCGGCGGGCGACGACGTCGAGGGCGGACTTCTTCTCGGCGACGAACATGATGGTCCGGCCCGTGGCCAGCGCCCGGAAGATGAGGTTGGAGACGGTCTGGGACTTGCCCGTTCCGGGCGGCCCCTCGACGACGAGGCTGCGCCCGGCGACGGCGTCGGCCACGATCCGGGCCTGAGTGGAGTCCGCGGCCAGGGGCAGGTTCTGGGTCGCCTCGTCGATGTCGAGGCCCCTATCGGCCGGGCCCAGCCGGGTCCACGAAGTCCTGGCGCCCTCCCGACATGAGGTGGGCGACGAGCGGGTTGGCGGCGATCGTCGGCCAGTGGTCCTCGAGGTCCTTCCACATGCGGTAGGTGGAGAAGCGGAACAGCCCCAGGTGGACTGTGGCGGTGACGACGTCGTCCCAGCCGGCGCGCCGCAGGCGGTCGCGCACGCCGTCGAGAGTGGCCCGCAGGTCGATGCCGTGCTCGTCGAGCCGCGGAGTCCTCAGCTCGGTCAGCTCGATGCCGGTGTCCCGCGCGAAGCGGTCGAGGAAGGAGTAGTTGGGTGTGGAGGCGCCGGTCTCGTCCAGGATGAGCCTGAAGTCGTCGCCGGTGCGCTCGAGGTTGACCGGGATGAGGATGAGCGGGGAGTGCAGGCGGCTACCGTCGCTGTCCCAGTGCAGGGTTCCGATAGCCAGGTAGAGGTTGTTGGCGCCGGTCTCCTCAACAGCGGTACGGGCGCTGGTGGCCAGGGCCTGGAGGCGCTGCACACGCTCCGTGGGTGCCAGCTCAACCTCAACGGTTCGCTCCTTCAGGAGTGATTCCGCTCGGACCTGCTCCTGCTGAAGACTCGTCGTCGGACGAGCTCCGCGGGCCGGTGTCGCCCCGCGGCGAGGGTGATGTATTCCTTGTCATTGACAAGGTCCTCAAACTCACCGATGAGCGCCGGTGGGACGCGCAACTCCACGGCGTGGCGGGAGGTGCGATTGATGAGGGGATTGCGCAGGGAGAGGTCGAGCAGGCTCTTCTGCCAGTTTTGGACCTGTTTGGGCGCCTTGAAACGGGCAGATTGTCAGAGGTCATGGAGTTCATGCGGTTCATGGTTGGTGTAGGGATGTGCGTCATCCCGCTCGCCCGAATCAGCTGGGCCGGCTCGGACGCCCCGCGCACCACGAGCCTGTCGTTGAGGGACGCCGATGGCCGCCGGTGGACGGCCGACTGCGGGCAGGGGATAGGGATTGCTCCGGCCGACGAGCGCAGATTACAACGGCCCTCCGACAGAATCAGACCATCCCCCAGGAGCCCCTCCCCGCGCGTGTGCGCGGTACCCTCTACCCCTCGAACGGGAGACATAGGGTACGACCGCGGCGACGAGGCTTCCGGCCCGGCACTACAGTCGGGCGGTGCGAGCGGGGTCGAGGCGCAGGGGAATACGTTCGCCCGGCGTCGTGAGGGCGCTGGGCCAGGGCCGTGACGCGGGCCGGCACACGATCGACAGTGGCATCGGTTCCGACACCGGTTTCCTTGGTCAGCTCGACGAGGCTGCTCGGGGGCGAGCTCGACCTCGGCCTCCCCACTGGCCACGGCGCAGTCGCGAGGCCAGGACGGTGGCCGACAACCGTGTCTCCGCAGGATCCCTCGCTCCTCCGAGCCGCCCGCCGCAGCCTCAACGACGCGCAGCGCGCCGGGGGCGAGGGCGAGGTCACCGACGACGTCGAATCCCAGGAACCGCGCCACCTTGCTGCTTCCGGGGTCGGTCCACAGGTGCTGGGGGTGTCCAGGCGCAGGAGCCGACCGGACTCCATGACACCGACCCGGTCGGCCACGGTCATGGCCTCGTCCTGGTCGTGGGTGACGTAGAGCGCCGTGGTGCCGCCCTCGCGCAGGATGGCGCGCACGTCGGTGGCCAGTTGCTCGCGCAGGGCCCGGTCCAGGGCGGACAGCGGGCTCGTCGAGCAGCAGGAGCCTCGGCGCCGGGAGCCAGTGCCCGAGCCAGGGCCACCCGCTGGGCCTGCCCGCCGGACAGGGTCGTCACCCGCCGCCGCTCGAAGCCGGGCAGGCCGACGAGCTCGAGCATCTCGCGCACCCGCTCACCCGCCGTGCGCGCGGCAGGCCGGTGAGCCCGTAGGCGATGTTGCCGCCGACGTCGCGGTGCTCGAAGAGCTGGCCGTCCTGGAACATGAGGCCGAAGCCTCGCTCTGTGAACGGGGCACGCGCACCATGCTCCGCCTGTCCCAGGCGACGTCGCCGTCGGCCACGTCCTCCAGGCCGGCCACCGCCCGCAGCAGGGAGGACTTCCCCTGAGCCGGAGGCCCCCAGGAGGGCGACGATCTCTCCGGCGGCCACGTCCAGGTCGACGCCGTCGACGGCGTGCAGGTCCCCGTAGGCCACGGCGAGCCCCGCGCACCGACAGGCCCGCAGAAGCATTGGTATCGCTGGTGCTCGGGCTCGCGGCCGCTCGCCTCCGTCCTTCCTGGGCCCGCGCGACCGGACCGTCTCGTTGTCTTCGCCCGCCGCTTGCCCACCGGTTCCGCAGGGCCCTGCCTCGCCCGGGACCGAGCCGGGTCTGGAGCCACTCGCAGCCGAGCATGACGGCGGCGCTGCCCACCGCCAGGACCACGCCACCGGCCAGCGCCATCCCCTGATTCTGGGAGCCGGGGCTGCCGATGAGCCGGTAGACGACCACCGGCAGGGTCGGTTCCTGGGGCCGGGCCAGGAACGACGTCGCCCCGAACTCCCCCAGCGACGTCGCCAGGGCGAAACCGGCCGCCAGCCCGCCGGCGCGCAGCAGCTGGGGCCCGTCCACGGTCAGCAGCACCCGACCGGGCCCGGCCCCCAGGGCGGCCGCGGCCTCGCGCTGACGCGGGTCGATGGCGCGCAGCGCCGGCAGCAGGGTGCGCACCACGAGCGGCACGGCCACGACGGCCTGCGCCAGCGGCAGGGATCCACCAGGAGCGGGTCAGGGCCAGCGGCGGGCGCGCCAGGGTGATGAGGAAACCGAAGCCGACCGTCACGGCGGAGACGCCCAGCGGCAGCATGAAGGCGGCGTCGAGCCCGGTGATGACCCGGGCGAGCGCCCGGCTGCGGGGTCGGCGCGAGACGACCAGGCACACGGCCACCCCCAGGGTCAGGGCGATGGCCGCGGCCGCCACGGCCACGCTCACCGAGTTCGCGGCCGCCTCCCACACGGTCACGAGCAGGGCGCTGCGCCCGCCGGTCGTGCCCAGGTCGGTGTAGTTCGCCAGCGTCCAGGCGCCGTCGCGCTGCAGGGAGCGCATCACCAGCACCGCCATCGGCGCCACCAGCAGCCCCCGACCGTGACGGCGGTGACCGCGAGCGCTGGGGGCGTCGGCGGCGCGCAGCCGCCCGGCCGGCGCCTCGGTGCGCAGGCGCAGGCGCGTCTGGGTGGCGGCGCGCGCCCGCTCGGCCACCCACAGCGCCAGCGCGATGACGCCGAGCTGGACGACGGACAGGACCGCGGCGCCCCGCAGGTCGAGGTACTGGGTGGTCAGCCGGTAGATCTCGGTCTCGATGGTTCCGATCCCACCCCGCCGAGCACGAGCACCACCCCGTAGGCGGTGGCGCAGAACAGGAAGGTCAGGGAGGCTGCCGAGGCGATGGCGGGGCGCCAGCGCGGGCAGGGGTGACGGTGGCGAAGGCCCGTCATCGGCGAGGCCCCGAGCGCCCGGGCGGCCTCCACGGCGCGCGGGTCGAGCCGCGACCACATGGTGCCCACGGTGCGCACGACGAGCCCGTAGTTGAAGAAGGCCAGCGCGGCCACGACCGCGCTCAGCGTCCCGTCCAGGCCCAGGTCCTCCAGGGGCCCGCCGCGGGTGACCAGGGCGTGGAAGGCGACGCCGACGACGACGCTCGGGCAGCACGAAGGGCACGGTCACCACACCGCGCAGCAGGTCGCGGCCGGGGAAGCTGCGCCGGTAGAGCACGAGGGCCCCGGGGATGCCGAGGGCCACGCACACGGCCGTGCCGAGCGTCGCCTGGGTGAGGGTCTGCGTGAGGATCCGCCAGGTGCGCTCGCGGGCCAGGACCTCGCCGAAGCCACTCAGGTCGAGGGCGCCGTCCGGCGCGAGGCCGCGGCCCACGAGGGTGACCACGGGCCAGGCGAAGAAGACTGTCAGGAAGGCCAGCGGCCCGGCGACGGCCAGGGTCCAGCCGACCCGCTCGCCCCAGCCCGGCCGGGGGCCGCCGGGAGTGACGCCGGTCCTTCCGGCGGCCGCCCCAGCGGACCGGGAGGCTTCGGCGTCGGCTCGTGCGGCGACGTCGGCCCCTGGCGTCTCCTCGCGCGGCACGGTCACTTGCCGACGGCCTCCGTCCAGGTATTGAGCCACTCCTCGCGGTGGGCGGTGATCTCCTTGGGGTCGACCTTCACCGGCGCCTTCGACAGCGGCCCGAACTTCGTGAGCGCCTCGGGCAGGGCGGCGTCGGACAGGACCGGGTACATGTACATCTGGCCGGGGATGTCCTCCTGGACGGCCTTGGAGAGCATCCACGTCACGAAGGCCTTGCCTCCCTCGGGGTTGGCGGCGCCCTTGAGGACCCCGGCGTACTCGACCTGGCGGAAGGCCGTGTCCAGCAGGGCGGAGGTGGAGCTGGAGGCGCCGTCCTTGGAGACTGTGAAGGAGGGCGAGGAGGCGTAGGAGACGACGATGGGGTAGGTGCCCTTGCCGCCGGCGGAGAAGTCGGTCTCGTAGGCAGCGGTCCAGTCCTCGGCGATCCGGGCGTCGCCTGCGGCAAGCTGCTTCCAGTAGTCGGCGAAGGAGCCTGCGCCGAAGTGGCCGATGGTGGCCAGCAGCCAGGCCATGCCGGGCGAGGAGTTCGTGGGGTTGATGGCCACGAGCAGGCCCTTGTACTCGGGCTTGGTGAGGTCCTCGAAGGTGGCCGGGGGCTTGAGGCCCTTGCCGGAGAAATAACCGGTGTCGATGTTGAGGCAGACGTCGCCGACGTCGATGGGCGCGAGGGCCGGGGTGTCGGCGACGACGTAGCTCTCGGCGCCCTGGGGCAGGGTGACGGTGGCGGAGGTGTCGATGACGCCCTGATCGAGGGCGCGGGTGGCGTAGGTGTTGTCGATGCCGAAGACGGCGTCGCCCAGGGGCGCGTCCTTGGTCAGGACGAGCTTGTTGACCAGCGCGCCGGCGTCCCCGGAGGTGGCGACCTTGAGGGTGTAGCCGGTCTCGGAGGTGAAGGCCTTCATGAGGTCGTCCGAGACGTGGAAGGAGTCGTGGGTGACGACGGTGACGGTCTTGGAGTCGGCTTTTCTTGCCCTTGCCGCAGGCGGCCAGGCTCAGGCCGACGGCGCCGGCGGCGGTTCCGGCGAGCAGGGCGCGGCGGCTGAGGGCCGGGCGGGGGAGCGGCCGGGGCGGTGGATGGGCTGGGTGGTCATGTGTGCCTCCTGGATGGTTCTCCGGAGGGCCCGGACGCCATCTGCGGCGCACCGGGAGATGGACTCGACTTCCTTCGCCGGTGCTAACCGGAGCAGGTTCGAGGGTCTGCGGGCTTCCGCACTCTCAGCGCCGTCGGCATCGGCCCGTCGACCAGTCGCGGCCGGGCCGACGACGGGCGCTCCCCTGTCGTTGCAGGCCAACTGTAGTTCGACCCCGTCCACCGGCACCAACTCCGCACTCCTGCGCCGGTTTCGCGCCTCACGGGCATCAGTTCCTGGCCGAGGAAGACTCCGCCCGCAAGGTCGTAGGCAGGTCGCCGGTTCGTACCCTTAACCCCCGAACGCGCGACATAAGGTAACGACCGCGCGCCGAGCAGGCTGCGCGCTTTCGGGGTATTCCCATCCGCTGAAGTCCGCCGACCTTATGTCTCATGACGCTGGGGCTCTGGCAACCATGGCCTCGGCTGCGACAGCGAGCGGATCCATGGGATCCCCGTCCAGCAGACGGGGAGGTCGTCACCCGTTCCGGCCAGGAAGCCCGTGCCTGATGACGCTGGCGATCGAGAGCATCAAGGGCAGGCGGAAGGCCGGCATCCCACCCCCGGCGAGCAGCTGCCGGTAGTCGCCCAGGCTAATGTCCCTCACCTCCCAGCCCAGGCGGCCTGCGACGTCGGCGGCGGACACCGCACGGCTTCCCACCAGCTCGTAGACCCTCTCCTCGTGCCCGCCCGGGTCGCTGAGGACCGAGGCGGCCGCGCGGGCCAGGTCTCGTCGCGCCACTGCGGCGACGGCTCCGTCTCCCAGCGGCGACACGATCTCAGCGCTTCCCTTGCTTCTCCCACGACAGTGGGGCCGCGAGAATCTCGGCGTAGACGCCGTTGCGCAGAATGGTCCATGCCATGCCGCTGGCCATGATGATTCGCTCGGTGACCCGGTGCGGCAGCGCCATTGACAGGTGGTCGCCCGCGCCAGTGAGGCTCGTGTAGACGAGGTGAGAGACGCCGTCGCGCTCCGCGACCTCAACAGCGGCGCGGTTGAAGGCGATCTGCCGGTCGTCCTCCTGCGCCCCGGCGGACACCAGCAGCAGGGCGTCGACGCCGTTGAAGTCCAGGCTGTCCGGGACGCTGAAGTCAACATGCCGTTGCCCCGCCGACGGCGTGCGGCTGCCGCCCACCGCCGGAATGCCGCGAGCGCGCAGCTCCGCCAGGACGGCTGAGGAGAACCGTCCACTCGCACCGGTCACCATGATCATGAGTAGGCTCCTTCAGACTCAACCGCGCTCCGGCGTCCGGCTCCCGCAGCCAGCGGGCCTTCTGCGCATGAGCCTGAGGCATCGTGCACGCACCCACAAGGAGGCAGTTTCTTGTCACCGACACACAGCGATGTGACCACCGAAGATCCCGGTCCGGAGCCTCTGGAGCGCTGCACCCGGGCGCACCGCGAGGATCCCGGCATCCGGGCGGTCCACAACCGGCTGGGAGACAAGTGGTCCCTGCTGGTCATCGTGGAGCTGACGCGCGGTCCGCTGCGCTTTCCGGCAGCTGCAGCGCGCCGTCGGCGGGGTTTCCCAGCGCATGCTCACCCTGACCGTGCGCCGGCTCGAACGTGACGGGCTGGTGCGCCGCACGGTCTACCCCACGGTTCCCGCCCAGGTCGACTACCGGCTCACCGAGATGGGGGCGAGTCTGACGCATCTGCTGAGAGCCCTCGCCGACTGGTCGCTGGCGCACCGGGAGGACATCGCCCACGCTCAGGCCGATTACGACCGCGCCCACCCGGGCAGACCCGTGCGTTAGATCGTGGCGCGAGCTTCCCGCGCGAGCGGGCTCAGCGACCTCCCCTGGGGAGGAACCGGACTCGGCGCCGTCGTCCGAAGGGCGGAGGGCGGCTCCCACGAAATCGTTCCAAAGACGCTCCCGCTCACTCGACGCCGCCTCCTAACCTGATCGCATAGCAGCGCAAAGGCGGCATCTGCCGGCTCCGGACCTATGATGAGCGCCGGCTCGTCGACACCCACCACCTCGCGCCATGCCGGGAAGAGTCCCGCCTCCCCGCGTCCAAGAAAAACCCAACGCCCCTGCACCACGAGAGGAACCCACCCCTATGAGCACCCCCTGGTTCCTCTTCACCCCGCTGATCGATATCGCCGCCCTGGCGCTGTGGTGGGGGCTCCTCAGCTCTCACGGCGCCGCGACAACCGCCGGCTGCGCAACGGAATCCTGTTCCTGCTCCTGGCCGGCTCCACGGTAAGAGCACTGCTCCATCTCGCCTCCCTCATCCCCGCCCTCAAGATCCCGGTGGGACTGGGCGGCGTCGCCTTCTTCCTGCTCATCGCCCTCATGCCGTTCCTGCTCATGTTCAACGGCGTCGTCCTCATCCACCGCGAGGGGCGACGCCTGAGCAACCTGCTGTGCCTGGCGGCCGGTCTGGGACTCATCGCCACGCCGGTGGCCGCCGTCGTCCTGGTGGCCACCGTCAACCCGTGGGCCCTCTTGCTCGCCGCCCTCATGTTCTGCGCCTGCGCCTACCTGGGCGTCTTCCTCCTCATCTTCCTGGCCAGACGGTGGTGCAGCGGATCTGGGGCGGACGCCGGACCGTGCCGCACCCCGACGTCGTCGTGGTCCACGGCGCCGGGCTCATCAACGGCAGGTCGGGGCCGCTGCTGGGCCTCGCGGATCACGGGCGGCATCGAGGCCTGGCGCGACGAGGACGCCCTGCGCCCCAGGCGTACCCGCTGCTGGTCATGAGCGGTGGACAGGGCCCCGACGAGCCGGTCAGCGAGGCGCGCGCCATGGCCGACTACGCGATCGCCCGCGGCGTGCCGCCCGGGCGGATCCTCCTGGAGGACCGTTCAACGACGACCCGCACGAATATCGCCTGCACCCGTGACCTCCTGGCCGAGCACGGCATGGTCGACCCGCAGGTGCTGCTGGTGACGAGCTCCTTCCACGCGGTGCGCACCGCGATCCTGGCCTCCGACATGGGGGTGCCGTGGGCGGTGGCACCGTCGCGCACGGCCTGGTTCTACATCGTCAACGCCTGGCTGCGCGAGTACATCGCCGTCCTGACCTACCGGCGCCGCCCCGCCCTGGTCTGCGCCGCCGTCGCCGGCGTCTTCGCCGTGCCGTACGCCCTGCTGATCCTCAGCACTCAGACCGGCCTCATCGGCTGAGCGGAGCAGCGTCCCGTAGCATCCCTCGGCCACACATTTCAGAACAAACGTTCTTGACTGAATATTCCAGAACGTTTATTCTGAATTCATGGGACGACGACGAACCTTCATCGAGAGCGAGGCCATCGACTCTGCCACGGCGGTCTTCGCCGAGCATGGCTTCGCCGGCACCTCCGTGGACGACCTGGTGCGGACCACCGGCGTCAACCGCGCCAGCCTCTACGGGGTCTTCGGCTCCAAGGACGGACTCTTCCAGCGCTGCCTCACCGACGCGCTGACCGCCCTGATCCCCCGAGGCCACCCGCGCGAGCGATGACGCCGCAGGGGCGAGGTGACGAGCTCGACCTGGTCCTCGTGGCGCTCATGCGGAGATCGCCCCTGGGACCCGGCCGTGCGACGGGCCCTCGTCACGCAGCCCCTGAACCGGGCGGGCGTCACCGCCGAGGCGCTCGGCCGACGCCTGCTGGAGCGAGCCGGCGCTACGGCGTCGAGCCCGACCCGCAGCCCCAGCAGCACCAGCCTCACCGCCGGCGTAGCCCGTTCCGAGCCCTCGTCGCACCAGCCAGCAACACCACCTACCCAACCGACCCTGCCCACGAAAGGAGCAGACGTCATGAGCCGCAACACCGTCACCATCACCGATACCTCCCTGAGCGTCGAGCCGCACGGGCTGGACAAGATCTGGTCCTTCACCTCCCGATTGGAGTTCCCGCTCGCGCACGTGCGCGGCGCCACGCACGACCCCGGCCTGCGCCACGAGCCCAAGGGTTGGCGCGGCCCCGGCCTGCGGCAGGGCGGCAAGCTCTCCGGGACCTTCCACGCCAACGGAACGGCGCAGTTCTGGAACATCTCCGGCTACGAGAACACGCTGGTCATCACCCTGGAGGACGAGCGCTTCACGCACCTCTACCTCACGGTCGACGACCCTGCGGCCCTGGCCGCGGAGATCAACGCCGCCATCCGCCCCGCCCGGACGTGAGCCCGTTGCCTCGTCCAGACGGGCAACCGGCGCCACGCGGGCGGCCACTGGCTGCGCAGTCGGCGCAGGTGCGGCATGATCAGGACAAAGTGGCGCCGACGCCGTCGGCCCGCCACCAGCACGCAGGCACCCTACGCACGTCGCCCGACCGGGGCGCAAGGAGGACTCATGAGCGCACAGGACCCCGTCGAGATCGACCAGACCACCGACTTCATGTGGAAGGCGACCGCGGCTGTGGCCACGCTCGCCTCCGGGTTCGTGGCCGAGAAGGTCGTGGCGCTCGGCTGGCGGGCGATCTCCGGCCGGCCCGCCCCGCGCGAGGAGGACCAGCTCCTCAACTACAAGCTGGCCGAGATCGTCACCTTCGCCATCATCTCCGGGGCCACTGTCACCCTGGTGCGTGAGCTCGGGCTGCGCCAGGCCGCCAGGTGGTACAGCGCCCGCCGCCCCGACTCCCCTACGCAGCTGCGCGCCATCGGCAGCTGAGAACCATCCTTCAGGGTGTGCCGGCCCCTTTCCTGGGGTCGGCACACTCTTTTTTCGGCTCGCTCGTCGCCGGCTCCGGTGCCGTCCGGATCCGCCCGCTCGACCACGGCTCTCCCGCCGACCCACGGGTAGGCTGACGGGAGCGCCAACGGTGTGCCGCGCAGGCGACCCTCCGGGGCGCCGTCGGCCCACCTCCCAGCGCTTCCGCCTTGACCTTCGGAAACCTGAGAAGCCCCGCCCCGATGAGTGCCGTGCAGATTGTCTGTGTCGTCATCGTCGTCATCGCCACGACGATCGGTATCGCAGTTTTCGCACGCGCCTGTTTCACTATTGCCGCCCGCATGGCCGTGGGCCGCGCGACCGCACCGGAGCGCCTGCGCCCGGTCGGCCGGCGCCTGACGCTCACGCTGGGAGCGCTCGTGGGCCACACCGCCTTCAAGGGCCGCCCCTTCATCAAGGCCGCCCACTGGCTGGTCACTGGTCTCCTTCCCACTGCTGTTCCTCACGCTCGTGGCCGGCTACGGACAGGGTCCTGGGCGAGCCCCGACTTCGCGCTGCCGCTCATCGGGCACGCCGCCTGGTGGGCCTGGATCGTCGAGCTCATCGCCTGGCTGTCCACGGTCGGGATCGTGGGCCTGACGATCCTGCGCTGGCGCCTGACCCGGGGCGGTCGGGCAGCCCCGCCCTACGCCCCCGACTCCGACGGCGGCAAGCGTCCCGCGCACCTCGCGCTTCGCCGGGTCGACGTCGGCCCAGGCGAAGTTCGTCGAGGCCACGATCATCGGGCGTGGTCGCCTGCGTGCTGGCCCCTGCGGATGCTCGAGCACGCCCACCCTGGCCGCCTCCCTAGACCCGGCCGAGCGCGCCCTGGCCTCCTGGACGCACTTCCCGCTGACGGCCTGGACCGGCCCGCTCCTCAGCCCCCTGAGCACCGGTGCCCTGAGCAACGCGATTCTCATCGTCGCCACCATCAAGGTGGTGCTGTCGATGACCTGGTTCGTCGTCGTGGGCCTCCAGCCCTCGATGGGCGTGGCCTGGCACCGGTTCCTGGCGATCCTCAACGTCTACGCGCGCCGCGAGGTGGACGGATCCAAGGCCCTGGGCCCGCTCCAGCCGCTCATGATCGGCGACGAGCCCCTGACCGAGGCCACCATGGACACGCTGGAGGAGGCCATGGAGGCCGCCGACTCCGGCGAGGGCCCCGAGGTCAAGCTGGGCGTGGGCCGCATCGAGGACTTCACCTGGAAGGGCCTGCTGGACTTCTCCACCTGCACCGAGTGCGGCCGCTGCCAGGACCTGTGCCCGGCGTGGAACACCGGCAAGCCCCTGTCCCCCAAGCTGTTCGTCATGGCGCTGCGCGACCACCACGCCGCGGCCGCCCCCTACCTGCGGGGCCGCCGGCGCCCTGGGGCGTCGAGCCCGACGACGTCACCGAGGAGATGGTGGCCTCTCGCCCCGCCTCCGGCGGGACTGGTCGGCAAGGCGCTGGGCATGCACGATGGGCTGGCGCGCGAGACGAACCTGGGCCTGGAGCAGGGCACCGCCCACACCGGCGACGTGCTCGGCGCCCTGCTGGAGGCCAAGGCCGCCCCCACCGAGACGGGCGTGGCCACGCGGCCGGCGCCCCTGGCCGGCGAGGTCATCCCCGCCGACGTCCTGTGGGCCTGCACCACCTGCGGGGCCTGCGTGGACCAGTGCCCGGTGGACATCGAGCACGTCGACCACGTCGTCGACGTGCGCCGCCAGCAGGTGCTCATGGAGTCGGCCTTCCCAAGGAGCTCGGCGGCATGTTCCGCAAGATGGAGTCCAAGGGGAACCCGTGGGGGCCTGCCGGCGCGCAAGCGCATGGACTGGGCCAAGAACCTGGACTTCGAGGTGCCGGTCATCGGTGACGACGTCGAGAGCGCCGCGGACGTCGACTACCTGTTCTGGGTGGGCTGCGCCGGCGCCTACGAGGACCGGGCCAAGAAGACGACGCGGGCCGTGGCCGAGCTGCTGCACACCGCGGGGGTGAGCTTCGCGGTCCTCGGCGACGCCGAGACCTGCACCGGCGACCCGGCCCGGCGCGCCGGCAACGAGATCCTCTACCAGATGCTCGCCGCGCAGAACGTGGAGACGCTGAGCGAGGTCGGGGCGCAGAGGATCGTGGTGACCTGCGCGCACTGCTTCAACACGATCTCGCGGGAGTACCCGCAGATCGGGGGCCGCTACGAGGTCCTCCACTACACCCAGCTGCTCAACCGGCTCGTGCGCGAGGGTCGGCTGCGTCCTGCCGCCGCAGGCCGAGACCCCGGCGGGTCGTCGAGCCAGGAGACAACCGACAAAGGCGGCGAGCGCGCCGGTCATCCCGACGGTCACCTACCACGACGCCTGCTACCTGGGCCGCCACAACCAGGTCTACTCCCCGCCGCGCGAGCTGCTGGAGGCGACCGGCGCGACCACGGTGGAGATGCCGCGCAGCCGCGAGCGGGGCTTCTGCTGCGGGGGCGGCGGGGCGCGCGCCTTCATGGAGGAGACGATCGGGACGCGCATCGCCGTCGAGGCGCTCGCGCGAGGCCATCGGCACCGGCGCGCAGGTCATCGCCACCGCCTGCCCCTTCTGCACCACGATGCTCTCCGACGGCGTCGCCTCCGAGGGCGCGGACGTGCGGGTCACCGACGTCGCCACCCTCATGCTGGAGGCCGTGCGCCGCGGCGGGGAGTAGCCGGTCTCACCCGTCCCGCCTGCGGGAGATCAGCGCTTGCGCGCCCGCAGACCCTCCCAGTACTCCAGCCGCTCACGGATGCGGCGCTCGTGGCCGTTGGCGGTGGGCTCGTAGAGGGCTGGCGCTCGACGCCGTCGGGCAGGTAGTCCGCGCCGGAGAAGCCGTCGGTCGTGTCCGGGTCGTACTCGTAGCCCTCGCCGTAGCCGAGCTCCTTCATGAGCCGGGTGGGAGCGTTGAGGATGTGGGCCGGCGGCATGAGCGAGCCGGTCTCGCGCGCCAGGCGCGCTGCCCGGCCGTAACCGCGGTAGACGGCGATCGACTTGGGCGCGGTGGCCAGGTAGACGACCGCCTGGGCGACGGCGAGCTCCCCCTCGGGTGAGCCCAGGCGCTCGTAGGCGTCCCAGGCCGCCAGCGTCATCTGGAGCGCGGCCGGGTCGGCCATGCCGACGTCCTCGCTGGCGAATCGCACCAGCCGGCGCACCACGTAGAGCGGGTCCTCGCCCCCGCCCAGCATCCGCGCCAGCCAGTACAGGGCGGCGTCCGGGTCGGAGCCGCGCATCGACTTGTGCAGGGCGGAGATGAGGTTGTAGTGCTCCTCGCGGGACTTGTCGTACAGGGGCACCCGGGAGGCGACCACGGCGCGCAGCCCCTCGACGTCGAGCGGCTCCGGGTCGCCCGCTTCCTGCGCGGCGAGGACCTGCTCGACCATGCCCAGCAGGTAGCGGCCGTCGCCGTCGGCCACGGACAGCAGGGCGGTGCGGGCCTCCTCGGTCAGGGAGCGAGGCTGCGCCCGGTCAGGGACTCGGCGCGCGCCAGCAGCTCGGTCAGGGCGGCCTCGTCCAGGCGGCGCAGGACCATGACCTGGCAGCGCGACAGGAGGGCGCCATTGAGCTCGAAGCTCGGGTTCTCGGTGGTCGCGCCGACCAGGACGACCGTCCCGTCCTCGACGTAGGGCAGGAAGGAGTCCTGCTGGGCGCGGTTGAAGCGGTGGATCTCGTCGACGAACAGGAGCGTTCCCTGCCCGATCTCGCGGCGGCGGGCCGCGGCGGCGAAGACCTTGCGCAGGTCGGCCACCCCGGAGAAGGTCGCCGAGACCTGCTCGAAGACCAGGCCGGTGCGGTCGGCCAGGAGTCGGGCGATCGTCGTCTTGCCGCAGCCCGGAGGGCCCCACAGGATGATCGAGGACAGGCGGCCGGAGGCCACCATGCGGCCCAGCGGGGCCTCCGGGGCGAGCAGCTGGTCCTGGCCGACGACGTCGTCGAGCGCCCGCGGGCGCAGCCGGTCGGCCAGCGGGCGGGACGGGTCGTCGACGAGGCCGGAGCCATCGGGGCCGGCGGCGTCGAACAGCGAGGGCGAGTCCGGTTCGGGCGCGTAACGAGCCATGCCCCGAGCGTAGGACCTAGCAGTGACATCAGTACCGGCACCCACCTGTCCGACTCCTCCGACCCGCACCACCCCACTCGGTCCACCAGCAATATCGCACGAACAGCGCCGCTTGCACCTCTCAAAAATAGATATCATTTTGCTAACTCAAGGAGGTCTACGTGCCCACGTCCCCCGTTCAGCCCATCGACTCCCCGGCTCCCGCTGACGCCTCGGACCAGTCCGCCAACACCCCCGGAGCAGTCCTCCAGCCGCGTCGACATCACGGAGAAGCCGGCCCTGGCCGCGGGCTCCGGTCCCCGCCTTCCTCGCCCTGCTCCTCATCCTGGCGCTCACCGCCGCCTCCACGGCCCTCATCGTCTTCGGCCTCGTCGCCGCAGGGGCCGGTCGGCCGGGGAGCCGTGCTGCGCATCGTCGCCGGGAGCGTCGGGCTCCTCATCGCCCTCACGCTGTTCAGCAGCTTCACCGTCGTGGTGCCCGGGGAGACCAGCGTGCGTCAGTTCCTCGGCCGCTACATCGGCACCGTGCGTCACACGGGCCTCGTGCTCGTCCCGCCGCTGACCGCCGGCAGGAAGGTCTCCATCAAGGTCCACAACTTCGAGACCAACGAGCTCAAGGTCAACGACCTGGACGGCAACCCCGTCAACATCGCCGCCATCGTCGTGTGGCAGGTAGCCGACACCGCCCGCGCCGTCTTCGCCGTCGAGGCCTACGAGGAGTTCATCAAGGCCCAGGCCGAGTCCGCGCTGCGCCACGTGGCCACCACCCACCCCTACGACGAGCCGGGCCCGGGCGAGACCTCGCTGCGCGGCGGCACGGACCTCGTCTCCGCCGAGCTGGCGGCCGAGGTCGCGGCCCGGGTGGCGCTGGCGGGCCTGGAGATCGTCGAGGTGCGCATCTCCTCGCTGGCCTACGCCCCCGAGATCGCCCAGGCGATGCTCCAGCGTCAGCAGGCCGGCGCCGTCATCGCAGCCCGCGAGCAGATCGTCGAGGGCGCCGTCACCATGGTCGACCAGGCCCTCAAGCGCCTCGAGGCGGACGACATCGTCACCATGGACGACGAGCGCCGCGCCCAGATGGTCTCCAACCTCCTGGTGGTGCTCTGCTCCGACCAGCGCACCCAGCCCGTCGTCAACACCGGCTCCCTCTACGCTTGAGCCGTGGCCGGTAAAGAGCGCAAGCAGGTCCTGCTCCGGCTGGATCCCGCCGTCCACTCGGCCATCGCCAAGTGGGCGGCGGACGACCTGCGCTCGGTCAACGCCCAGATCGAGGTCCTGCTGCGCCGCGCGCTCGACGACGCCGGGACGCGGCGTCAAGGCCGCCCCCATGCGCGGTCGGGGCCGGCCGCGCAAGGACGGTGGGGAGAGCGGCAGCAGAACCGCACCGCCGAGCCGCCCAACGTCGTCGGCCCGGCTGCGGACAGCGAGTAGACGAGGCGGCCCACCGCAGCCGGGACTCGACGGTCCGGCCCGGTCTACCCCACGTTCCAGGTGGGCCGGGTTAGCCGTATGCGGCCGGAACTGCGCACGACAGACGTGGGGGTGTCCACATCTGCAGCAAAGGAACCTGTGCGCCCGAACGAGCCGCCGACCAGAACCGCGGGATCATGCGGTTCGCTCTGCGCGTTCCAGTCCGGCTGAGGCCTTTGCTGCAGATTTGGACACGACAGCGGCCAGTAACGCCCACAGCGGTCCACCAGACGAGGCCGACCCGTGCCTACGTGCGGCGCGACCGCTCCGGCACTCGCAGGAGCGGCGCCAATGCGGCCGCCATGACCAGGGTGAAGGCGCGGTTCTTGAGGAAGTCCTCCCACCAGCCGTCCGCCGGCCAGGAGTAGCCCAGGACCAGGATGAAGGCGAAGAACCCCAGCGCTGCCAGGACTGCCGCCCTTCGTGCATACCCACGGGCGAGCAGCCCGAGGCCAACCGCAAGCTCGAAGACGGCCGTGAGCAGGCTCAGCCAGCCGATGTTCGCCATGACGAAGCCCCTCCACAGCTCTGCGAGCCAGAGCCATAGGACCGTGTCGGCGAAGGGCGCGTAGCTGTGCGGCGAGAAGAGCCCGAAGTAGAGGTGGACCAGCGCCCGCCTAAGAAGGCGACGGCGAAGACCACCCGCACCACCACGCGGTACCGACTCATGGCTTCGTCGCCTCATCCAACGTCTCATTCACCTGATCCGACACCGCCAACCCCGCCGCATCCGGCATCTGAGGACGATGGGTCGACCCCGAAGTGGCGCACATGGGCCCGCAACAGGGCTCGCGCGCGTTCCTCGGCATCATCACCGGACTCGGCGAGCTGAAGCAGAGCGAGGATCGGCCCGAAGAAGGCCAGCGCCGTGGCCTGCGGGTCGAGGCCGCTCCGGAACTCGCCGACGCGGATGAGCCCGGCGAAGGTCTCGGCCTGGAAGGCGATGGGCTGCTCGATCCAGTAGTGGCGCAATCGGCGTCCGAGCTCGGGGTCGCGGTACTGGCTGACGATGAACAGGCGGCGCAGGGCCGCGAGCTCGGGGTCATGGAGGACGGCGTCGAAGAACTCCTCGGCGACAGCTACCAGCTGATCCTCGCCGATGCCGAGGTAGGCGGGCAGGGCGGCGTCGGGCGAGTCGACCGGAGACGCCCAGGGAAGCGGCGACCTCGGCCATGCGTGCGTCGGCCCGGTCGACGAGGGCGTCGAAGATCGCCTGCTTGGAGGCGAAGTGCTTTGTAGACCGAGCCCTCGCGCACGCCGACGTCGCGGGCCAGGTCGCGGATGGAAGTGCCGCCCCAGCCATCCCGGCAGAATCGCTCCAGGGCTGCGTCGAGCAGCCTGTCCCGCGTCGAAGGTGAACGATCGTTAGCCATACGACCAGGGTACCGGCCGAACGGCCGGCCCACAATCTGTCGCAGTCGTTCCCCAGGCCTGCTGGCGGCCCTGGTCCCTGCCCGAAGACCCGCTTCGAGGGGTTACCACTGAGGGCCTTTCTGCTGGCGACCACCGCACTTGCACTCGATCTGGAGTCATCGGAGACGATGACTCCGCCCGGACACAGCGCCACCGGACCAGCGGTCACCCAAAACCTGGGCAACGAGACGCTGACCCACGCGGGCTCGTGACCACCGGAGCCGGTGGCGCCGCCATCCTGCTCGGCGTCCTGGCGGGCCGCATCGTTCTGCGGAACCACGAGCTGGTCGGAGAAGCTGTGGTGGCTCCGTCATCCACGCGCGCCGAGAAGACAGGGTGTCCACTGCGCCCGAGTACGGAGAGCTTGAACTGCGGTCACCATCCTGTTCGATGGTGCGGTAGGTCCCTGCAGGATCGACGGCTGTTACCTTTCCCGAGCGGGTGTCAAAAACATTGAGCACCAGCGGGTGGCCGAATTCTTTGGCCCTCCCCTCGACCTCGTCCTGGACGGTCCAGGCGGACACGGCCTGGGCACTGGCCTGGATCGCGACCAGAGTCCAGTTGTCGGGCTTGTCCTCCCCCTTGAGGGACACGGTCCCTCCACTGTCGATGTTCTCCACCGTCCCGTCCTTGGCGGCGTTGACAATCCAGCCACCGACATTGACGGGTTGCCCAGCGACCACCCTGAGCCCTGATTCTCCGGGAGGAGATAAGAGCCACCGCTGCTCCCCAGCATTAGGGTAGAGCCTCGAGGTCTGATGACAGGTCGCCGATACTGCAGAGTCCTCCTGCTTATCCCGGACGACCACGGAGGAGTGCCCACCGGGTCCCGGAATCGCCGCCTTCTCCTCGTCGAGCGGCGTGAGCTCGCGTCCGCCAGCGGTCTCGTAGACCTTGCGATTGATGACGGTCTTCGAATCGGTCAGCTGCACCGCGGGAGTCGCCCCTGGTCACCTGGGTATCAAGAGCGACCCGGCCTGTATCCGTGCTCAGGACCACCACGCGGGTGACATCCTTACCCGAGTCACTGTCATTGAAGGCGCTGTCGGGCGAGACGTCGAAGGCGTAGGCAGAGCCAGGCACCGTCAGGGGACGTGAAAGCGGACCGCCCGCCATAGAGCCTCACACCCTTGAGAGGCCTGAGCCTCCCACGACTCGATTGGTCATTCATCTTGGTCGTGGCGAAAGTCCACAACGCCTTTCCGGTTGAGGAGTCCAGCCCGTAGACGCCGTCTCCGGTGACGACGACGGCGCCGCGCACCCCGGCGAGAATCTGGTCAACACTGTTTCTGTCAAAGGGAGCGGTCCACAGCGGGTCGGCATCCACCTGCGTCTTGCCAGCTGTTGCGGACGCCATCTCTCGACTGTCGGAAAATCGTCATGGTCGGCGGCCGCACTGGTCGTGACACGAACAAAATGATCGTACGAGCTGCTGATGAGGCCGGGGACCGTCACCGCAATCACGGTGACCACGGCGATACAGATAACGCTCATCCCCACGTCCCGCACGCTCTGTCCAACAGGCTTCGCGCCGCAGCAGTCGCTTGCTGAACGTACTGCGGTTGCTGCGAGGATGCCGATGACGAGCCGATAATCCTCCCGTACGCAAGGGCAGTACTCATCCGACGTCGCGGTACCGCCTCACGAAGTCGCTACGCCCTGCGCCGCCTGGAGGCGGCGCAGCCGGCCGGTAGACACGCAGGGCCAGATGGCTCAAGAGGGCGAGAACCAGACAGACCCATCCAACGGCCACCAGGCCGATATATTCAGGGACGATAGCGCCCGCGCGCACGATTCTCGTCGAGAGTTCCATCGGCTATGGCGTAAAGGAACAGCAGGATGGAGACAATAACCGATCCGCCGACCGCGCACCCAACAATGCCGCCAGCCGGCAACCTGGGGGACGCTGCACCGAGCCACAACCGAGAGAATGATGAAAATCAACGGAAACAGGTTGAAATCGCTCCATGCATCCGCTGACCAACGGCACCGGCAGCGATGAACGCAGCGCCTCCGCGATTCCCTCAACCCAGCAGGATGAGAGCCGCGCCCCCTGCCGCCAGACGCACTCCAGCCAGAAGGCTGAAGACCACCCGCCGGCGACGCGAGCTCCACTGGGCAACTGCGACCGGGAAGGCTGCCTCCATCCGGCACCATCAACACCGTTGACCGTCGGGTAGCCACGTTGATTCACCGAGACTTCGGACGGGCCGCTTCCGAAGCCGCCGAGCGTCGGCGTCGCATCATTGCTCATGGGATGAGTGTCAGACCTCCACGAGGATTCAACAATGGGGAGCGCACCTACCTCGCCACCCGAGCGACATACAACACATACGGGCACGAAAGTTCTAGCCCTCATCCGCCAACAGGCCAAGCACACGGGCCCGGGCTACAGGAGACAACACCCCACAAGACACAGCCAGCAGGCATTGGCGCCAACCTCTGGGCGTCATCACCGAACCGCTTTTCTTGCGGATACCGTCGACGGAGAGCCGCTCGATCCGAGATCAGAATCAAGAGAAACAATTATCCCACCCGGACACAATGCCGCAGGATCGCCTCCGACGCTAAACTGCGGCAGCGCAACTCAACCCACGGCGATTCAGAGGCGCTATCGCGGCGAGAAGTCCCACGAGCCTGGCGAGCCGCATCATTCTGCCTGACAACAAACTTGCTGCCATACGCGAATAGCCCTCCATTGTCCACACTCTCTGAGAACACAGGAGAATCCACTACACCAGAATATGGAGTGTCTCTATTCTGACCATCATCCCCCATAACGGCGCGGTACGTTTGCGGCTGAATCGACAGTCGTCACCTTTCCTGCGCGAACATCGAACACATTCAGCTCCAATTGGTAGGTATCGCTCTCACTCACCTCGTCAACACGTTTGGCACTCCAGGTGGACACAGACTGAGCGCTGGCCTCAATACCCACGATGCGCCAGCTACGCGACCCTCCTTTATTGTTGAGAGACACGGTTCTACCGGTGTCGACATCCTGAATCATCCCCTTTATCGATATCATTGACGAGCCCAGCCACCAACATTGATGATCCGCCCATCAATTGCCGAGCGTGAATATCATCATACAGATCATCGTAGCGCCCATCGATCAGACGCAACCGCACGTAAATACTGATCGGACAGGGTTTCGACACTTATCCAAGAAGATCCGTCAGATCATCCTCCTTACTCCGAGCAAGAACTGTAGAATGACCTCCAGGCCCCGGGATCACCGCCTTCTCAATATCCAGAGGCGCGAGCTCACGACCACTGGCAGTATCGTAGACCCGACGGTTGATGACAGCCGTAGAATCGGTCAACTGTACGGTCGGCACCGATCCAGAAACTTGACATCGAGAGCGATCTGACCAGTATCTGTATTGAGGACCACGATACGCGTGAGGTCCTCTGGAGAGTCTCCCATCAGACTTCCTTCAGGCGTGACATCGAAGGCATAGGCGAGCCATGCACCGTTTGGCGAGGTGAATGCAGATTCTTTCTCGTAAATGTTGACACTCCCCAGAGAACTGACATTGTTCTCAGGAGAGGAGTCCTTCATATCAGTGGTGCGAAGGCCCCGTGGCTTCCCCGTCGAGGAGTCCAGACCATAGACACCGAGCGTCAGTGACAATAACCGCACCACGCACTCCGGCAAGAATCTGCTTCACATTCACGTCACCGAAGGAGACCTTCCAATCGGAATCAGCAGCCGACTGCTCCTGGCCGGCAGCCACCTCCCGCTATTTTTCTCACACTCGGATAACCTCATATGAGGGAAGCGTTCGCCGTGACGTGGATGAACGGATCGATACGTCGGTTGATGATCATTGGCGCTGCCACAGCGAGCGCCATAGCAGTCGCAACACCAACGACCCCCAGTCCGAGACGCTGCGCGTACGTGCCCACGTGCCTCCGGTCGCCACTCTTCACTCTCCTCGTGCTGAGATTCTCTGGGCACCGGCAGCTTTGGATGCCACTGGATAAAATGTCACTGCAGTGATATCAAGCCCACATCACCGTCGGACTCAGAGGCGACAGACTAATCCGGCTCTCCGGAGACGGCAGGGAGGCGTGAGCGTATGCGCGCCCTGCAATGTTGGTCAGAACAGCGAGAGCGAAACAACCCCACGCCGTCATCAGCTGACCGACGAAACCAGGAATGCTCATGCCCGACCGACTGATATCAGAGAAGCGATCGATAATAGGATGGGCGACAAAGGTAGTCAGAGCAAGAACAATGGCCGCACCCCTAGAGCTGCCAGCGTCAGCCGCTTAGATGGACGCGTCGCCCAACCGGCACACAAGGCGACCATCGCGATCAGCACCGCCCAGATGCACCACGCCTCGTCGCTCACGAGCAGCGGCGAGCGTACCAACATCAATAAACCCCCTTAGCACCAGAATGAAGGTCGCCACACCCGCCGCCAGACTGATGCCGATGAGAAAGCTGAAAACCAGCCACCGACGCCGTAACGGCCGCCTGGAAACACCATGAGACAAATCCGGCTGCTCATCTGGTCATTTCGGACCACCGCGTCTCTTCGTCACTCATGAGCCAGTCTCAGTTTCTCGACGCACGGCAGACAATGGGGAGTTCGAACCACTCGGTTGGATATGCTGAGCCTACGGATCCAGGATTCCTGTTCCCAACGACATCGACTGCCTCCTTCTGGGCAGGATGCCCTATCCGTAGGACTGGTCGCGGAATCTCGAGAGGCCACAGACGGACGCGGGCTGAGCCGGTGAAAACGCCGGCGGGCGCCGAGCCGGAGGTTGGGGAAAACAAGCCTCATCGTCAGGGTGACAGGGGCCCCGCCGCCCGGGGGAGACTACGAGGGTGAGCGGCCCCACTCCCGAACCGCACCCCACGAGGCCGCCCGCGACACGACTGGCAGGACCGGAGGCGCCCCAGCACGACGCCTCCGTTCGGAAGGACACCTCCATGACCTTCACCTACTCGATCACCTGCACACTCGACGCCACCGCGGCCTTCCCCACCCGTGGCGGGCAGCGAGGAGCAGCGCGCCTACTGGGTCACCCCCACCCTTCTGGCCTGGCCCCCTGTCCCTGCTTCCCAGGGGATGGACCGCGAAGTCGTCGTCACCGACGCGAGCGACCCGTCCCCAACTCCGGCCTCGCTCTACGTCTCATCACGGCCCCCGACGGCGGCGGCAGCCGTCCACGGCAGCATCCTGGGCGCGGACGGCATCCCCGCCCCGGCGTCCACACCGCTGCGCATCATCGGGAACCTGCCCAGCGAGGTTCTCGCCACCCACCCCATCTGGAGGCTACATCGCCCTGAGCGCGACAGATGCCACCGGCGCCCCCTTGCTCGACGACGACGCCGTCGCCACGGCCCTGACCGGCCAGGTCGCGATCGCCCAGTACGTCGGCCTTCCGGACCCCACTGAGACCGCCGACATCAGTGGTGCCCGGCTCGACGCCTTCACCGGGGTGCAAACCGCCATTCTCCTGGACCATCTCTACGCCGAGGCCGCCACCCGCGCCGAGCTGGGCGTCACCTTCCACGATGGCCGCCCCTCCTTCGCCCTATGGGCACCCACCGCCCAGGCCGTCACCCTGCTGACCTGGGAGACCGGCGACCCGCTGGGCTCGGTGCCGGAGGTCCCCGGCCCGCCGAGACGCACCCCGGCCGTGCGCACCGACGACGGCCGCTGGGTCGTCGGCAACCACCCCGGCCAGCCGGCCGACGCCGATGAGCGAGAGACTAGCGGGACCGCGGGCGCCCCCATTGCGGCCGGCTGCCAGTACCTGTGGGAGGTGCGGGTCTACGTGCCCTCCACCTTGCAGGTGGAGACCAACGTCGTCACCGACCCCTACTCGGCGGCGCTGACGACGGACTCGACCCGCTCGGTCGCCGTCGACCTGGCCGACCCTCGCCTGGCCCCCGAGCAGTGGGTCCAGACCCCCACGCCCCAGCTCGTCCGGTGCCCGCAACGACTCGGCCCGCAGCATCTACGAGCTCCCACCTGCGGGACTTCTCCGCCGACGAGACCGTCCCGCCCGAGTTGCGCGGCACCCTACGGGCCTTCACCGTGGCCGGCTCCGCGGAGCGTGCGTCACCTGGCCGAGCTGGCACAGGCCGGCATGAGCACGATCCACCTGCTGCCCACCTTCGACATCGCCACCATCCCCCGAGCACCGCGGATCCCAGCGCTCCCCGCGGATTCCCCGTCAGGGGCGCACCCGGCCTCGGCCGACCAGCAGGCCGCCGTCGCGAGGTGGCCGACGACGACGCCTACAACTGGGGCTGCACCCCCCTCACTGAGGGCGCGCCCGAGGGCTCCTACGCCACCGAGGGCCACCAGGACGGCGGGGCGCGCATCGTGGAGTTCCGCGAGATGGTGGGGGCCCTGCACGACCTGGGGCTCCAGGTGGTTCTCGACCAGGTCTACAACCACACGGCCGCCTGCAGGGCAGGACCCGCGCAGCGTCCTGGACCAGGTGGTTCCCGGCTACTATCACCGGCTCGACGCCGTCAGGGCGGTGACGAGCTCGACCTGCTGCGCCAACACGGCCACCGAGAACGCCCTGTGCGAGCGCCTCATGGTCGACTCGGTGGTGCGCTGGGTGCGCTGGTACCGGGTCGACGGCTTCCGCTTCGACCTCATGGGCCCACCATCCGCGCGCCGTCATCGGAACGTGTGCGGGCGGCCCTGGACGAGCTGACCATGGAGACCGACGGCGTCGACGGCCGCTCCGTCTACCTGTACGGGAGGTGGAACTGGTGAGGTCGCGGGCAACGCCCTGTTCGTACGCAGGCGACCCAGGGCCAGCTCGACGGCACCGGGATCAGCGCCTTCAGCGACCGCCTGCGCGACGCCGTCCACGGCGGCGGCGCCTCGACCCGACCACCGCGTCTTCCAGGGCTTCCGGCACCGGCCTGCTCACCCAGCCCAGCGGCCTGGACCACCGCAGCTGGAACGAGCAGTCGGCGGACCCTGGCCCACCGCACCGACCTGGTGCGCCTGGGCCTGGCGGGCAACCTCAGGACTATGTCGCGACGGTCTCCGATGGGACGGTGCGCCGCGGGATCGACCTCATCCACAACGGGGCTCGGCGGCCTGCGCCTCCCACCCCCAGGAGAACGTCAGCTACGTCGACGCCCACGACAACGAGACGCTCTACGACCTCTGGCCTGACAAGCTGCCCCAGGGCATGCCGGTGGCCGAGCAGGTGCGGATGAGACACGGTGTGCCTGGCCACGGTGACGCTGGCGCAGTCGCCGGCCTTCTGGGCGCGGGCACCGGCTGCTGCGCAGCAAGTCCCTGGATCGGGACTCCCACAACTCCGGGGACTGGTTCAACGCCATCGACTTCTCGGGGCAGTTCAAGCGGCTTCGGGCGGGGTCTGCCACCGCCAGCCGTAACGAGAGCTCCTGGGCGATCCAGGGGCCGCTGCTGCAGGACGACTGGCTGCGGCCCTCGCCCGAGGAGATCGCAGCGGCCCGATCCAGGCCCTGGACCTCCTGCGGCTGCGCGCCTCGACGCCACTGTTCAGCCTGGGGTCCACGCGACTCATCCAGGACAAGCTGACCTTCCCGGGCGCAGGCTTCGGAGCGCCGGCCGGGGTCATTGTCATGCTCATCGACGACACCCGGGGCGGACGACGATGTGGACGAGCTCGACGCCGTCCTGGTGACCATCAACGCCTCGGGCCAGACGCTCACCCAGCCGCTGCCCGAGCTGGTGGGCCGGAACTTCCGCCTCTCCCCCATCCAGGCCGAGGGGGCCGATGAGGTGGTGCGCCGCACCGGCTTCGACCGCGCCAGCGGGACGATCTCGTTCCCGCGCGCACCGTGGCCGTCCTAGTGCAGCAGCAGAGCCGCTGAGGCAGCGCGTCAGCACCCGGTAGTGGCTCATCGGGGAAACTGTCATCTCGGCGACTATTCGCAAGCCTTCGAATCCCTGCTGCAACCAGCAAACCATCTTGACCTGGGCATACGTTCGCGAGCATCGGAAGACCGAGGAGCAGATCGACTCTAAAAGTCGCCCACAGTGACACGAGGCGGTACCAGCCGGCTGAATCAGACGGATTCCGCTTGCCTCAGGCCCGGCCCAGGACGTCGTCGAGGTCGACGACGCCGCCGCGCAGAGCCAGCAGCACCAGCTGGACCCGGTCGCGGCAGCCGGTCTTGGACAGCAGGTGGCTCACGTGGGTCTTGACCGTGGGCATGGACAGCCACTCCCGGTCGCAGATCTCCCTGGTTGGTCGAGGCCCCAGGGCGATGAGCGCCAGGATCTCGCGCTCGCGCTGGGTCAGGCGGCGACCTGCTGAGAGGCCTCCGCAGCCCGGACCGCCTCGACCGGGAGTCCTCGGAGGCGTGGCGTCCGCGCCGGCGTCAGTGCCGAGTGCTGCTGACCTGGCCGGTGCGCACGGCGGTGAGCAGCCGCGCGTGGGCCCCGGGAGATGACGGAGTCGCTGTCGTGGACGGTGCGGATCGCGGTGATGAGGTCCTGGGGCGGGGTGTTCTTGAGCAGGAAACCGGCCGCACCGGCCTCGATGGCGCCCATGACGTAGCCGTCGGTGTCGAAGGTGGTCAGGATGACGACTCGCCCGGTGATGCCGCGGGCCATGAGCTCGCGGGTGGCGGGCCAGACCGTCGAGCCCCGGCATCTGCACGTCGAGCAGGAGAACGTCGACAGGGTCGGCGGTGTTAGCGCATGAGGGCGTCGTTGCCGTCGACAGCCCGCCAGACGACCTCCATATCCGGCTGCCCCTCAGCAGCATGGCCAGCCCATGGTGAACAGCGGCTCGTCATCGGCCAGACCCAGGCGGATCACAGGCGCCTCCCCTCTGACGTCGACTCACCGGAAGTATCCGCTCTCCGGGTTCAGCCTGATGGGGTTTTGGCTGTCGACGAAGTGCCGACGGCGCCCTGCGAGGTTCGCCATACCAGATCGATTAATTCTCACTCTGGGAGACGAGGAGCCCTGCCCTCACCCGCCATCCGCCCTCGGGGTGGGCCCGGCGGCGAAGGAGCCGCCGAGGTCGGCGACAGTCGCGCATGCCGATGAGGCCCGAAGCCGTGTGCACTGGGACCGTCTTCTCCATCACCGACGTACGCGTCGGACGCCTGAGTCCCCGGCGGGCTGGGGTCGGGCGTTCTCGACGACGAGGCGGCACGGCCCGTCCGGTGCGCAGCAAGACTCTCGCGTCCGCACCCGCGTGGCGCACGCGTTGGTCAGCGACTCCTGGACCACCCGGTGGAGGACCTGCGCCGTCGCCGCGGGGATCCGGTCGGTCGGGTCGGTTTCAGGGTGACGGAAGTCCTGCGCACTGCGCCTGACGCACCGGTTCGGCGCAGAAACTCATCCGCGGTCATGACCCGAGGCCGCCACGCCTCTGCGGCCAAGGCCCGATTTCCTCGGCATCGACAGTTTTCCGACGGTGTCGCCGGTGCTCCAGGAGCCGGTATCGCTGTCGCCGCCGGAGCGATCGTCAGGCCGGTCGAGCGCCGCCGTCGGCGTCAGGCGCCAGCATGTCGACCAGGCATGCACTCGTCCACGGAGCGGCGGGAGGTCTCCCGATGATGGCCAGGGCCTCGTCGGCGGCGAGCCGGGTCGGTGGCCAGGATGGCGCGGGCGCCTCTGCCTGCATCGCGATGACGGTGGGCTGTGTCCGAGCAGGTCGCTGGACATCGCGGGCGATGCGCTGCTGGTCTCAATTGCCGCGGGCGCCGCCGTCGGCCCGCTGCGCCTCGAGCACCGCGGCCCGTCTCGAAGGCCTGGCTGTGGCGGTCACGGCTGCGACGGCGCGCGGCGCGACGAAGGCCGCCACCGAGATCTCAGCAGCCAGGGCTGTTGGTGAGAAGATGAGCCGTCCGGCACCCACGTGAACCTGGTCGCCGATGAGCCATGCGCCTGCAGTCAGTCGCGGCGGCGGCCCCCACGAACTCGAGGACGAGCCCCACCCACCGCCACGGAGCCTCCAGGCGGGACTGCGTCGTCTCCACCGCGATCAAGCCCGTCACGACAGAAGATGGAAAAGTCGGTCCACCAGAGGTGCACTCAGGCGGATGCCGGCCACGAGGATGAAGAGCAGCGGTGAGTGGCGCCTCACCACCATGGCCAGGCACAGGCCCCCACCAGGAGGAAATAGAGCGCCGGTGCTACGCCCCGAGGTGGGCCCGTCTGCCGCCTCCGGCCGACCGATGAGGACAGGAAGAGGAAGGCGAGGGCGATGGACGACGTCGGACGCCGTCGTCCACGGACCCGACCGCGGTAGCGCCAGGCGGCCGGAATCGGGACCCGCCGGCGGCAGTGCCCGGCCGACGTTGGCGCGGTCTCCACCGAGTCCCGCCTGCGCAGTCTCGCGGCCTCGTCGTTTTCTCATGCCCGAACGGTACCGCCGTGGCAGCGCGCCCCGGAGGCCGAGCAGGGATTTCATACCGGGTATGAACCGCGCCATCCCGACGCGATTCCAGAAGCAGACCACGGGCTGATGATCGCCCGGACCAGGGCGAGCAGGCTAATCCCATGACTACTTCACACCGCTTCCCACCAGCACCGAGCCGCACTATCACAGCCTCCGATGACACCTCCGGCACCCGGCACCACCGGCCGCCCAGCTCCTCAGACCGCACCCGCCTCGCTCCCAGCCGGTCCAAGCGCCCCAGACCGCCCGGATACCGCCCGAGCGCCCAGCAGCCCTCCGGCTGTGCCCCAACGCCGGCGCTCCAGCACCCGGCGTCGTCTCCCCCAGCGTCGCACCCGCCCAGCGGCTCCCCACTCAGGCGGCTGCCTCCGCCGCGGCGGCCGACGACGCCGTCGTCCGACCCGCGACCTCACCAAGACCTTCGGCCGCGCACCGTCGTCGAGGGCCTGAACCCGTGGTGCCACGCGGGAACGTCTACGGCTCTGGGACCCAACGGCTCCAGCAGTCGACCACGATGAAGATGCTGCTGGGGCCCTGGCGCCCACCCGCGGAGCAGATCAGCGTGCTCGGGCGGCCTTCACCCGGACACGCGTTCCCGAGATCATGTCGCGCACCGGCTCCATGATCGAGAACCCGCCCGGCTACGGCCACCTCACGGGCGCGGAGAACATGCGGATCGCGGCGAAAGATGCAGGGGACTGAGCGACCAGCAGATCGCCGCGCCCTAGCACTGGTGCCGCGCCTGACCGAGCACAAGGACCGCCTGGTGCGCACCTACTCCATGGGCATGGAAACAGCGCCTCGGCATCGCGCTGGCGCTGGCCCGAGAGCCCTGAGGCTGCTCATCTCTCGATGAGCGCCACCAACGGCCTGGACCCGGCCGGTATCGAGGAGGTGCGCCGCCTCCTGGTCGAGCTTGCCGGCGAGGCGTCACCGTTATGGTCTCTAGTCACCTGCTCGACGAGATCGACCGCATGGCCTCCCACGCCTCGCATCCCTGTCGGCCCGGCCGCCTCGTCTTCCAGGGCACGCGCCGAGCCTCATGGAGCGCTCGGTGCCGGATATCCTCATCGACACCCCCAACGCCGCAGGCCGTCCTGAACCCGCAGATCCTGGCTGAGCTCGTGCCGGCTCAGGCTCCCGGCGCAGCCGGTCAACCGAGCGGTCCGGCACTGGTGCCGCGGGGCGTGCGCATTCCGGGGATGTCGAAGAGCGCCGTCGAGCTCATCAGCCGGCCGGGCCGCCGCAGGCGTCGAGCTGCACGGAGGTGCGTCGCCCAGCCTGGAGGACATCTTCGCGGGACCTCACCGGCCCGGGGAGGGTGTCCCAGATGACCAGCGCCGCGCTCGCCAGCCCCCGCCCCTCCAGCGCCCCGCCGCAGCCGGGACCGCCGGCTCAGCGAGACCTGCGCCGTCAGCACGCGGCTCCGCAGTACCCGGACAGCGCCCGGCTTCTTCACGTCCGTGCGCGTCGAGATCCTCAAGATGCACCGCCTGCGGGTGCTGCTGGTGACCGCACTGCTCGTCATCGCCTCGGTAGCACCGGAGCAGCATCAATCTGTTCAGCCAGTCGACGATCAGTCGCCTTCGACAGCAGCCGCTAGCCGTGGGCGATGCTGTTGCTGGGCACCGCCTTCTTCAACGCAATGACCGGGGCAGTCTTCGCCGCAGTCCTCGCCAGCCGGCAGACCCGATATCGAGCACAGTGGGGCCGGATGGAACCTGGCGTCGACGTCCGGCCTGACACCCGGCGCCCCTGTGCCGGGCCAAACTCTGCGGCGCTGACGGTTGTCATCGTCCCGGCCGTCGTCATCCAGAACGCAGTTCTCATCGTCTTCGCCCCGCATGATGGGCATCAGTGTCCCGCTCGACGTCGGCCTTGGGTCACCTATCGATCCTGCTCATCGCCGTGGACCTGACCATGTGCGCCTTCCACCCTGTGGCTCGCCGCCGTGGTGGAGAATCAGCTGGTCGTCGTGAGCGCAGGACTGCTGGGCGGTTTCACTGCGCCTTCATGCTGCTGGGCCCCGGCCCTCTGCGGCCCGCCTCCTCCCCTGGGCTACTACGCCGTTATCATCCCCGCCAGGTTCGTCGTCCGGAGACAAGACCGGTTGCGAGTACATCAGTCCGCCATCGGCCTGGATCACGGGATTCTTGATCCTGACCACACTTGCCTTCGCTTTCGCTACCCACCGGCTCGACCGGATCGAGAGTGATCCCCTGCGAGTACCACGCAAACGCTCCCGCCATCCCCCACGACGCTAACCGCAGTGGTTTCTGGCCCTCCCATGGCCGCCGGATCATCAAACCAGCGGTCGTCAGTATGGGTGGTCGCTCATGCTGCCACTGCTTGCGGTCATCACCGGCACGGCGAACTTCATGATAAATCGCGAGTCATTCGAAGGGTGGATCTCGCCCAGCTCCTGCAGATCACTCTCTTTCACTCTATGATGTTTTGTTCCTGGGGATTGCCCTGCTGGCTCTCGACCGTGTGGCGCGTGAGCACCGGGGCACGAGCTGGAACGCGATGCGCACTCACCCCGCACTCTCCGACGGCTGTGGCACTGGCCAAAACCCTGGTCATCCTCGATCCCGGTCCCGCCATGCAAGTCGTGCTGCTGGCACTGACCTGGCTGGCGGGCGCCATCATCGCGGGCCGAGCCTGCAATACCGACAACCTTCGTCGCCTCCACTCTGCTCGCCACCCTGGGGGCACTGCCAATGGTCGTCTGCAATCGCTGCTGAGCAGTGCTCATGCGATCCTTTCCCGCCGCGCCGGTAGCCCTGGCCTTCGTCGGCTGCGTCATGCCGCTTTCGGCCTGATGCTGCGCAGAGCATCGTGAGCTACGCGCGTCCCCCAGATCCTCAACCGCACCCCTCGCTGGGATCCTCGCCCTAGACTATGCGGGCGACCTGACTCAGCAGCTTCCCCATCATGGTCGCTATTACAGTCACAGGTGCCGTCCTGTGGGGCCTGCTGGCCTCGTCTCCCGCCGCACCGGTGGCGTGCGCTACAGATCGGCCCAGTGCACCCGCCCAGCGCCGTTGGGACGTACATTTCCGCGAAAACTGCGTTTTTCGCAGATGACTGAGGGACCGTTCTCAGTCATCTGCGGAAAACGTACGTCTCCGATGAAAACGCAGTCGCCGACGACGTTTCTCGAAGCGGCCTACAGTGCGACCGGCCCAGCCCTCACCCGGCCTTGGTCAGGAAGTTGAGCATGGAGTCGATGTCCTGCTGCATGCGGCCCCAGCGCACGATGGGTGCCGGTGTCCTCAGCGCTCATAACCGATGCCGGCGCCGTCGAGCGCCTTCTCGAAGCTCCGCTGGCTGGGCAGGACGACGCTTCGTAGCGATCGCTCTCGGTGCCGGACACCAGGAAGATGCGCGCTTGCCGCGGTAGCTCCACGTGCTCGACCAGGGTTGTCGGCGCTCACGCGTGCCTGATCCCACGGGATCCCGTAGATCGTGCCGCCCTTGAGATCGGTGGCACCGGCGGTGAAGTTCGCCCAGTGGACCACCGCGCCGTCCCGGATGCGCAGGTCGGCCGGTCCCGAGTGGCAGGAGACGGACCCGAAGAGCTCGGGATGCTTCCGCGGCGTACTTCAGAGCCCCGAAGCCGCCCATGGAGAAGCTGGAGACGGCAGCGCCCGGCGGGCTGCGCGATGGTACTGAAAAGTGGCATCGACCCAGGGATGAGCTCGTCCACGTGGAAGGTCTCCCAGTTGCGCGGCCCCACGTTGGAGGACTCGGGTCGAGTACCAGCCGGCTTTTGCCGCCGTCGGGCATGACGACGATGAGGTCCGCGTCCCGCGGTGTGGTTGCGGATGTCGTACTTGTGTCGAAGGTCGAGTAGTCCTCGCCGCCGCCGTGCAGCAGGTAGAGCACCGGGTAGCGGCGCGTGGCGTCGTAGCCGTCGGGCAGCAGCACGTTGACGCGGGCAGCCAGCCGATCGACGGCGTCACCAGCTTGTAGTACTGCATGCGGCCGCCGTCCTCGTGCTGGGCCACATTGAGGGCGGCCTGCGCCGGGGCCGATCCGGCGACGACGGCGCCGCCCCTACGAAGGAAGCGACGGCGAGACCGCCCACGCCCTTGAGCAGGATGCGCCGGTTGATCCGGCGATCGGCCTGCCGATCGGGCCGGAAGTGGTTCTGCACGTTGGTCTGCGCTGTCTTGGAGCTGAGAGGCATGGCATGTCCTTGGGGTTGTCCACGATGACGGGGATCTGTCGGAGATGGTGACAGAGGGTGACGGGCAGCCCGTCCGCCCCGATGCCCTGCCGACCGGCGGGTACCGATCGAGCCTTGCGACGACGTCTCACGGCGGCACCGCCATCGGCGTCCACGTGTGAGACTTGCTTCACACTTTACGTCAACCGCCCGGTTAATAACACCCCTCAGCCGAGGTCAGCGACCTCAACCCTCAGGCATTGAGCAGCGAGCGCAGGTTGCGCACGTACCGTCTCGAATGCCACACGCCCTCAGGAGTCAACGCCAGGAAGGTGGCGGGACTGCGCCCGGCGTAGGTCTTGTTCTGCTGAACGTAGCCCGCCCCCTCCAGCTTGGACAGGTGGGTGGACAGATTGCCGGCGGTCATGTCCAGCAGCTCGCGCAGACGCGGGAAGTGCAGCTCGTCGCCGACGGGAACGGCGGCCAGGGTCGCCATGATCCGCAGACGGGCCTGGGCGTGAATAACCGGATCGATATCGACGGCAGAGGCGGCGGAGGCTCCAGCACCGGCCGCTCCACCGGCTTCGCCGCCCAGGTCCCGGGAACCCACCGACCCCTCGACTTCACTCTCCGAGACTTCTCGGCCACGTCAGACACCTCTTCGTTCCCATCGCGATCACTGACGACGGCGGCCACCAGCATGCCGCCCCCACCGGCCACGGACATGATCCACCAGGCCCAGGGCATCCCGACAATCGTGACCACCAGGGTGACCAGGAGGATCCAGCCGCCCAGGACCCCCATGACCGTCTCGTTCCACAGTGCGGCGCTCATGAGGAAGATGACGCCGACGACGAGGCAGGGCACGGCGTTGGGACACGGCATGACCTCATTGGCCTGACTCGTGTTGACTGGTGGCCAGGAGGACGTTCAGCCGGCTCAGGATGACGGCACCCAGCGACATCCCAGAGTCCAGGCGAGACCGTAGTAGGTTCCCTCGCGGCTGCTTCGACCGCGGACGCCGCGCGCCTTGGGGATGATGTAGGCGAAGGTGAAGAGCAGCGCCGCGCAGACAGCCGCAGAAGAACAGGTACGGCACCCTCGGCAGGTCATAGTCCGGCTCGCGATAGAGGGCGAGCGCGGCGTAACCGACCAGCCAGGCCAGCCCCCAGGCAGTCAGGAGCGGAGCCGCCTTGATCTCATGGCGCTTGAGATAGGGTGCTCCGCTGGGCGTCAACGACAGCGAGAGCCTCTTCGCCCCGCCGGAATCTCGTGGTGCTGAGTCGCAGCACTCATGATGAACCCCCTTACTCAAAGTGGTTTGCGTTTCAAACCAACTCCAGGATAACGCCATTGGGTTTGTCTATGCAAACTACTTTGAGCAACGATCACTCACACGCAGGGTCCTCCTGTCGTAGCAGGGCTTACAGAGTTGACCTCTAGAATCGGCCCTGTGACAGATGCGGCACCCAGCTCACCCCTCGTCGTCAGCCAGCCTCACCGACGCCCCGGCGCTCACCGAGTCCGCCCGCCGCCGCCACTGAAGCATCCGCCTCGTCAGCCCGCCCCTCACCCGCCTCCACGCCGTCAGCCGGATCAGCCTCCACCTCGCCAGTGGGCATCCCGGTCATCAGCGTCGCGCCAGCGTCCGAGCCCGCCCCGGCTTCCGGACCCCGCCGCCCCTGCTCGACGACGCTCCTGGTGGACACCACCGCGCACCGCCTGCGCCGTACCGAGACCTGCTCGACCTCACCCCTGACCCTTCTGGGCATCGGCGCCGTCCTCATCCTGGCGATCTACGCCCGCCAGACCACGACCGGCGTCACCCAGGACGTCCAGAACGCCCCTGGCGGTGGTGCTGCGTCGCATCCTCGTCTTCCCCTGCAGGCCGTTGAGGGCCTGACCACCTTCATCGTGCCGCTGGCCGTACTGCTCGACCGCCTCCTGCGCCGCTCCTGGCGCTCCTGCGGCCAGGCGGTCCTGTCGGGAATCGCCGGGCTACGCGGTCGCCCGTCGCCGCGATGACCGGCCTGGTCATGTAGGGGGCCAACGGCCCTGGTCATGGGGACTGACGGTCACCGCCTCGAGGTACCGCCCAGCTGGGCACGTCTCCACCGATCTTCGCCTCCATGGCGGGCTGCTGACAGGCGCCGGCGACCGCAACAGCTCGACGACGATGCGCTCGGGCTGGGCGGCCCTGTGGTGATCCTCGGCATGGCGGTCCCGCGCGGTGCCCCTGACGCTGCCGGGCGCGGTGCTGTCCCTCCTGCTGGGCCGCTCCGTCGCCTGCTGGTCCGTTACGTCTTCGGCGTGGAGGACCGCCGCGCCCACGGGGTCACGCTCGTGCGCGCGCTGCGCGGCAGGGCCGGGATCGACGCCGTGCGCGTGGTCCGCATGGACCGCGCCCCCGGGCACGCGCCTGGGTCGTCACCACTGACGCGCCCCTGGGCTCACCGAGCAGGTCCGCGAGCAGGTGCGCGAGAGCCCGCTGGCTGTCGGGAGCGCCTCGACGGACGATCGCCGGATCCGCTTCGACCGCGATCGCGCCGCCAGCTCCCCAGGTCCCCGCCGACGACGATGCCGGCGCCACCGCGCCGCCAGCCGAACCGCCGCTGAACCAACTGCCGCGCGCGAGCGCCGACCGCCTCCCGCTCGACCCGACGCCGTCGGACTCAGCGGACCAATCGGCGCCAACACGATCAGGCCGGCCACCGACGTCGACCTGGCCGCGGTCCTGGCCGAGGCCTCCAGCGACGCCCTGTCCCAGGGCGAGCCTCGGTCCACCGGATGTACGCCGTGTGGGACTCGGCCGGCGAGCGCCGCAACGTCACCCTCCTCGACGCCGACCGGCAGGTGGCCGGGTTCCTCTCCAACATCTGGGACCAGATCCGCGTCAGGGCCTGTCCCCACCCGCGACCTGTCCCTGCGGCCGGCCGCCGGGCACGCCGCCCTCGCTGACGATGGAGCGCGCCGCGCCCGCGTGCGCACCCCGGTCTGCTGGGCATGGCCGAGGCCGCCGAGTCGGTACTGCTGGTGACCGACCACGTCGTCGGCGCCCGCTCCATCCGTGACCTGGGGACCGGGTCGGCGACGACGTCCTGGACCAGCTGTGGGGCCAGCTCCAGCAGCCCACGCCGCGGGCCTGGCGCACGGCAGCATCGACGCCTCGAGCGTCGTCGTCGACGAGTCCGGGCGGCTGTGGCTCCTGGACTGGGCCTCGGGCGAGACGATCTCCTCCGAGCTCTCCCGCCGCGTGGACCTGGCCCAGGCCCTGGCCCTGACCGCACTGACGCGTCGGCGCCGAGCGGGCCATCGACGCCGCCTCCCGATCACTGACCACCGCGCGGCTGGCCTCGATCGCCCCCATGCTCCAGCGGGTGGTGCTGCCGTCAGACCCGCGAGGTCATGGGGCGACGCGGGCGCCAGCCGACAGGTCCTCCAGGACCTGCGCGACGCCCTCGTGGCCCTCACCCCCACGGCCGACGCCGAGCCGGGCCCGCCTCAACCGCTTCTCCACGCGCACCGTCCTCATGGCCGTGGTGGCCCTGGTGGCGGCATGGACACTGCTGGCCCAGCTGGACTTCCAGCAGGTCTCCGCCGCCGTCTCGCAGGCCAACATCTGGTGGATGCTGGCGGCCCTGGCCTTCTCGGTGGCGACCTACGTGGGCGCCGGGCTCACGCTGGTGGCCTTCGGCCCCGAACGGCTGTCGCTGTGGCGCTCCACCGAGGTGCACCTGGCCAGCGCCGTCGTGTCACTGGTGGCGCCGGCCGGCGTGGGCGGGGCGGCCATCAACCTGCGCTTCCTCAACCGCAGGGCGTGCCGACGGCGGTCGGCGTGGCCACGGTGGCCCTGGTCCAGGTGGTCCAGTTCATCGTCACGGTGGTGCTGCTCGTGGTGCTGGCGGCCATGACCGGCCAGTCGACGGGGACTGACACTGCCGTCGGGCTGGGTTCTGGTCGCGGCCGGCGCCATCGTCGTGGTGGCGGCGGTCGTCCTGGTCATCCCTCAGGCGCGCACCTGGGCGTGGGCCAAGATCGAACCCACGTATCGCCAGGTGTGGCCGCGGCTCGTGGGTCATGTCCAGCCCGATGCGCCTGGCCCTGGGGGTCGGCGGCGCGCTCATGCTGAGCCTGTCCTACATCCTGTCCTTCAGCGCGAGCCTGTGGGCCTTCGGCTACACAGTGCCCTTCGCGGTCCTGGCCATCACCTACCTGGCCTCCAACACCGTGGGCTCGATCGTGCCCTCCCCCGGTGGTATCGGGCCGGTCGAGCTCGCCCTGACCGCAGGGCTCGTCGCCGCCGGCGTCCCTACGGGGTGGCGCTGTCCACGGCGATCGTCTACCGCCTGGTCACCTTCTGGATCCCGATCGGTGGGCTGGCTCAGCCTCCAGCGCCTCCAGAAGGTCGGGGACCTGTAGGCCCGCCGACGCAATGACGATCAGCCCGTAGCCTGGAGACATGGAGCACAGGCCCGAGCCGTCATCGAGGCAGGGAGGTTTCTGCACCAAGGCCCCAGCGATGGCTGGAGCGTCACCGCTGCGCCGTCGACCTCACGGTGCTTGTCTTCATCCTGGGCTACAACCAGCTCGTCCTGCCGGTCACCACGGCGTCGACAGCGCAGCTGTGGCTGCTGGAGGCAGTCAGTGCGGGACTCGGGCTGTGCTGGCTCCTGCGACGCCGCTCTCCCACAGTCGCCTTCTGCGGTGGCGATTCTCCTCGCCTGGGCCCAGCTCCCGGTGGGCCCCGGATCAGCGTCCTTCCCGCGGACCTCCTGCTGGCACTGCTGGTTCACCACCTGGCGTCCGCCCGCCGATGGGCGGTTTCCCTTCCCTGCGCGGCGCTCGTCGGCGCCTGGGTCGTCAGGGCCTTCATCCCTGTGATCCGAGATGAGGTACAGCCGCCTGAGCCTGCCCGCTCTCTGCGTCGTCGCCGTCCTGTGGGCCTGGACGGCGGGCGTCCTGAAGCGCACGCGCCGCGCCCACCTGGCCGCTCTGGCGCGCAACACCGAGTACCGGGTGCGCGAGGCCGAGCTGCGCCATGAGCAGGCCGAGCGCCAGGAGCGTTCACGAATCGCCCGCGAGATCCACGACATCGTCTCCCACGGCCTGGGGTCATGGTGGTCGTCGCCGACGGCGCGGCAGCGACGGCCGCTTCGGATCCGGACCGGGCGGCGGTGGCCATGCGCCGCGTCCGTGACACCGGGCGCGAGGCCCTGGGGCGACATGCGCCGGATGCTGGCCGTCCTGCGCGGGGGACGAGGTTCCGCATGTCCCTCAACCCGGTGAGCAGGATCTGGCGGAACTGGTCGCCGAGGCCCGGGGCACGGGTCTGCCGGTCCGTCTCGAGGTGCCGGACGCCCTGCACCTGCCGGCAGGGATCGGCTTGACCGTCTACCGGATCGTCCAGGAGGGACTGGCCAACGCGCGTCGGCACGCCGGCACCGTCAGCAGCGTCGAGGTCCGTGTGCGCCGGGAGCCCGCGGGCGTCGTCGTCGAGGTACTCGACGACGGCGGAGGTCTGCCCACGGCGAGTGCCGTGCCAGCGGTTCCCGGTCACGGCCTCGCGCATGCACGAGCGGGTCGCCTCCACGGAGGCACCTGGAGGCGGGACCTGCGACGACGGCGGCTTCCGCCTCGAGCGGTGCTGCCGTGGGAAGGAGCGCGTCGAGGCGGAGCTCCCAGAACCCCTGGCGTCTCCAGAGCCGGCACCGGAAGGCACAGAGGAGAACGCATGACTCTTCGACTCATCCTCGTCGACGACCAGGAGATGTACCGACTCGGTTTCCGCATGCTGCTGGAGACCCAGGAGGCGTCGAAGTCGTCGGGGAGGCGGAGGACGGACGCGCCGCCGTCGACCTGATCAGACCGGGTCGAGGCGGACATCGTCCTCATGGACGTGCGCATGCCTCGGATGAACGGGATTGACGCGACGCGCACCATCGTCCAGGGCGCTGCCGGCGGCCCTCGGGTGATCGTCCTGACCACCTTCGACCTCGATGAGTACGCCTACGAGGCGATCCGGGCGAGCGCCAGCGGCTTCCTCCTCAAGGACGCGCTCCTGGAGGAGCTCATGGCCGCGATCCGCCATGTGCACAGCGGCGACGCGGTCATGGCTCCCTCCACCACCCGCAGGCTCATCAGAGCACTTCGCTCTCCCGCCCTCCCGGTGGTCGACGACGGCGATGACAGGGTTTCGGGCCCTGGAGGACCTGACCGCCCGCGAGCGCGAGTCCTGGCGCGCGTCGCCCGCGGGACTGTCCAATGAGGCCATTGCTCGCGACCTGCGTGTCGCCGAGGGGACGGTGCGGGTCCATGTCAGCCGGATCCTGGGCAAGCTGGGGCTACGGGACCGGGCGCAGGCGGTCGTCCTGGCCTACGAGTCGGGCCTGGTCTCACCGCGCCGGGACACAGGCCGGGCGGATCGGGACTTGCAGCGGGACGGGCGCGTGGAGCCGTAGCACTGCGTCAGCACGACATCGGCATAACGTATGCACCGTAACTGCGCCCGTATGCACAGCATAGTCAGCCTGCTCCTCGCGGCGGAGGCGGGAAGCCGCACCGGCGGGGAGGCTCGGGGTCATGAATGACCTCGTACGCACGATCGATCTCTCCAAACGCTACGGACGGCGGACCGTCGTCGACCGCCTCAACCTGCGCGTACCTGCACGGCTCCGTCTACGGATTCCTCGGTCCCAACGGCTCGGGCAAGTCCACGACCATGAAGATGCTGCTCTCCCTGGTGCAGCCGAGGCGCCGGGCAGGTACTCATCGGCGGGCAGCAATGAACCGGGCACTCGACGCCGGCACCTGGCCCCATCGGCTCGCTCATCGAGTCCCCTCCCGGCTACGGGCACCTCACCAGCGCCGAGACGAGAGATCGTCCAGCGCCTGCTCGATCTTCCCAACCACTACGTCAAGGACGCGGTGGACACCGTGCGCCTGGGCGGGCAGATGGACAAGCGGGTCCGCGAGTACTCCCTGGGCATGAAGCAGCGCCTGGGCATCGCCATGGCGCTGGCGCGCAAGCCCTCGCTGCTCATCCTCGATGAGCCGACGAACGGCCCTCGACCCCGCCGGAATCGAGGAGATCCGCCGGCTCCTGAGGTCGTTGGCGTCCGACGGCGTCACGGTCATCGTCTCCTCCCACCTGCTGGGCGAGATCGACCGCGTCGCCACCGTGCTGGGGATCGTCTCGCGGCGGGCTCCTCTTCCAGGGCACGCGCGCCGAGCTCATGAGCGCCTCCGTGCCGGACACGCTTCTGGGCTGCTCGCGCCCCCCTGTCTGCCGCCCACCTCCCTATCCGCGCGGGGTACGGCGTCCGCCCGTGAGCACGGGCTCCTGCGGGTCCCGGGCCCTGAGCCAGCAGGCCAGGGGCCGACGTCGTCACCTCCTGGTCCGCGAGGGCATCGGGGTGCACGAGGTCCGCCAGGAGGAGCAGACCCTGGAGGACGTCTTCATGGCTCTCACTCAAGGGGGAAGGTTATGAGGACCGGGTCGGCGACGAGGATGGTGCGCAATGAGTACGCCAAGATGCGCCACCTGCGGATCGGGCTCATCGACGCGCTCCTCCTGCTGGGGGTTTGCGCGCTCACTGTTCTGTCGGCCTTGAGCTCGGGGCTGGTCAACCACCGGTTCGACGCCGACGGCGACGGGTGGCGGCTCCTCATGGTCAGCCTTCATGGCGCCGTCGGACCGACCTCGCCGCTTCTCCTGGCTGTCATGGCGAGCCGTCAGGTGGAGGTGGAGCACTCGGGGCAGGGCTGGATGTCCTCGGCGACCGCAGGCACCACCCCAGGCCGGCTGTGCCGGGCGAAGCTCCTTGCCCTGGGGCTGCTCATCCTCCCCATCCCGGCGGCCTGGGGAGCGCTCGTGGTCATCGTCGGCCGCGCCGTCGGACTGACGGCTCCGGTGCCGGTTCCCCGGCTGCTCGCACTGGTAGCGGGCCTGGCGGCCATCAACCTCGCCGTGCTGGGCGCGCAGCTGCTCGCCTCGGCGCGGGTGAGAACCAGCTCGGGCCGCTGGCGCTGGGGCTGATCGGCATTCTCCTCAGCGTCTTCGCCCCGGTCATGCCGCTGTGGGCGCGGTACCTGAGCCCGTGGACCGCCTACGGGCTCATCGTCCCTGCGGACTTCGTCGGGACGGACCTGGTGGACCTGGATACGCACCTGGTCGGCCTCACGGTTCTGACCGGCGTCAGGGGCGCACTGTTTGCGCTGGTCACTAGCCCGTTTTCGATCATCAGGGGTGTGAGATGTCCTCCGTCATCATCGAGTTCCTCAGCTGCGCCGCTCGGCGAGCTGGGGCGTGGTACTCGTGCTGCGACGGTCTCGGTCCCTCTGCGCGTGCGTGCTCGTGCGTCCCACGGACTGGCAGCTCCTGTGGGTGCGGTCCATCGGCTTCTACGGGATGGTGCTGCTCCCTGTATCCCTCGGCGTCCTGGCATCCCTCGTCTGGAGGGTTGAGCACCAGGGTCCAACAGGCTGGTACTCATGAGCATCCCCGTCCCCACGTGGAGGACGGTGGCGGCCAAGGCCACTGCTGCCTGGCTGCTCGCAGCAGTCATGCAGCTCGTTCTGAAATGATGGCGGCGACCGCCGTCGGGGTCACTCGTCCTCAGGCTGCCGGGCATCCTGCCGTCGCGGTACCTGGTCGCGGGCTGTTGATCACGGTGGCCTGCGCACCCGTGTGCGCCCGTCCAGTCGGGCCTGTCAGCGCTTCACTCGTCCTTTCGCCGTGCCGGTGGCGATCGGCCTGGCGCTGACGGGAGCAGGGACGACGGCGCTGCTGGTGCACATTCCGGCGGCCTGGCTCCTGCCGCACGCCCTGGTCACCCGCACGACGCAGATCGGCGCCACCAGCGATGGTGCTGCCCTTGTCTTCGCCGCCCAGGACCTCACCTGGACGAGCGCTGCCGTCACGGTCGGTATCAGCGCGGCCCTGAGCGCCGTCGTCGTGCTGGCCACCTCCGTGACGCTTGAGCGATCCGACACCCGAGGGGGCTGAGGACGCCTTCCGCGCCGACGAAAGGAGAGGGCGCTCGGGCTGCACGTCTATGCGGCGAGCAGATTAGCGCTGGCAACGAACCTCTTGTACCGCCTGCTCGTGTGCTCCAGGGCGGTCGGCACGCCGATAACCGGCGCGCTGTGGTTGCCCTTGACATAAACGACCCGGTCAACCCGGCTCAGAATATCCATCTGGTGGCTGACAGCGATGATCGTGACGCCACGGTACGCGTCGGACTGGAAGACGTTCCGGTAGATGCTCTCGCGCGTGCTCGCGTCCACTCCACTGAGCGCCTCGTCCCAGAAGATGCAGTGGCGGCCTCGTATGAGGGACCTGGCCACGAGCATCCGCTGCGCCTGACCGGAGGAGAAGTTCCGGCCGGACTCGAAGACGGCGGAGTCAAGCCCGCGGGGCAGGCGGGAGACGGTGTCCGCGAGGTTCACCGCAGCGAGTGCCTCCCAGATGTCGGCCTCGGCGCAGTCCACGCCTTCAGCTACCAGGTTGTCGCGCACGGTGCCGGTGTAGAGCGACATGCCGGGCAGCACCACCCCAACCCTGACCGGTCCCACCCGTCCCCGTACTGGACCGTTCCGTCGTGCGGCAGCAGGCCCATGAGCGCGTGCAGCAGGGTGGATTTTTCCTGACCCTGACTCCCCGATGATGGCCACATGCTCTCCTTGACCGATGGTCAATGAGATAGGAGCGAAGACCGGTTCACCACCTGGGTAGGTGCAGGACAGGTCGCGTGCCGTGATGAACGCCGGCGAGTCAGCGAGTACGACATCGCGACGCTGCTCCTCGGGCTCCTCCCGAAGAGGAGCCTGCTTCTGCTCAAAGACCGCAGCCTTTGCCCAGGAGACGAAGAAGGTCTGAAGCTCCGATGTCGCTCCGGCCAGCATGCCCACCCCCGACTGGAACAGCACCACATCAGGCATGCCGACGTGCCCCGAACGGTAGAGGCTGACGCTGAAGGCCGCGACGACGACCAGGGAGACGCCGTAGTAGACGCGTTGGACTCCCGCGCTGAGGTTCTGGGCGCCCAGGGTCGTCTTGAACGCCTCGGCCAGACGATTGTTCTCCGCTGACCAGCGTGCCGCCACCTGGTCCTCCGTCCGGGTCACCTTGGTCTCATCCACAGAGTGAATATCCTGCTGAATGGCTGAGGTGAAGGCGATCTGGCGCTGGACATAGTTCTGACTGGCGTCACGCTCCCTCTGGACGGCAAGTCCAGCCAGGATGCTGAACAGCAGCGATACCCCGCACGTCAGGAGGGTCAGGGGCATGGATATCCACGCCAGGTAGACCACCAGGACCATGACGGATAGGAAGTTGATGGCAGCTGGGATCGCTGAGGAGAGGATGACATCCCTGATCGTTCCCCGCAGACTGATGACCTCGATCAGGGAACCGACGGTCTGGCTCTTGAAGAACAGGTGAGGGCGCCTCAGCACCGAGCGGAAGAGTGATTCCGAGTAGCGCCGCTCAAACCTGCCCGTCAGACCACGCTGAGCAGCAGTCAGCATCAGGCCGGACGCCAGGTACAAAAGGACAAGCACCACTCCCAGGCCGATAGTGATCGGCCAGAGATACTCTGCACCGAGTACGCTACGCACCCCGGTGGCAACTGCCATGGAGGCTGCCTGACCGATCGTCAGACCGAGGAACAGCAGCCACAGGTGCCGGGAGAAGAAGACCCGGACAGCGGAAGGCGGCCGAGAACGGGGCGCCGGAGCCGGAGGACGCTCCTGCTCGACGAGGATCCACACTCCGGTGAAGGAGCGGTAGAAGTCCTCCAGCGGTAGACGGAGTCTGCCAAGAGCAGGGTCGAACACGCGGACGTGGGTACGTGACATCGAGGCGACCACCACGAAGTGGTTCGAGTTCCAGTGCGCGATCGCCGGGCCGTTGAAGGAGGTGAACACCTCACGTGTCCATTCTGCGGGATCCCGGTAGGCGCGGGTGCGGGTGCCGATGGACTGATCGATCTGCCTCAGGTAGCTGGCTTTCAGCCCATCCGCAGGCAGGGCATCACCGTCGTAGAGCTCGTGAGGGAGGAGGTCGATCCCCAGGGACGAGACTGCCATGGAGTAACAGGCCAGAAGGCAGTCCTGCTCTCAGTCTGCATCCGGAACTTAACGCACGGGTACCACCCCAGTCAAGGCTTGGAAGGAGCAGCGGTGACATGGGACTGCCCGGCATGGCGTGCTCGGCAGTGCGTGCAGAATGCCGGGCAGCCCGCTCATCGCGGAGTACGACTGGAAGTGGTCACTCAGGCCGCACAGCCAGTCCTTGGCGATCCCGAAGCTACTCATGCTCGTCCACTCATCCTCCCAGGACCTGCCCGGAAGCCGGTGGGCGACGTTCTCAAGGGCGAGAAGGTTTCCTGCCACGCCGTGGCAGAGGGCAAAGGTGTCAAGCCCAAGCCCGTACTTCTCGACCCCGTCTGCAGCAGCAGCAGCTCATCACTGACGGCTGCGCGCTCGTCGGGTGAGAGCAGGTCGTGCTCGTCGTCAAGGTCAAGCCACCGGCACCTGGCCAGGATGAGGCCGGTGAGTCCGTGGCACCAGTTGGCACTGGGAAGCCCGTCGTCTCGGCGCATGTCCACCCAGGTGTCCCCGCGCCGGAAGCGTTCGTCGTGCTTCAGGCCGCCCTCCAGAGTCGCGGTACTCGTCACGACCGGTGACCACGGCGGCATGAAGCAGCGCGGTGGCGACCCCACTGGCACCATGGGCAAAGCTGGCATTGTCGATGGCCCGGGGTCTGGGAACGGCCCAGCCGCTGTCACGTAGGCCGGCCAGGTAGTCGGCCAGTCGAGCGATGACCGGTCTGCCTGCTGCCGGTCCGGCAGGGGTTGCCAGCGCCATGATCGTCCCGGCGGCCCCACCGATGACGTCCGCATCGAGGGTCGTCCAGAGGGACCGAGGCGCACGTGTCCACGAAGTCGTGGGTCAGCTGGTCCGCGTCAGCGTCTGTCAGGCCCTGGGCGCCAAGAGCTCGAAGAACAGGAAGGTACCCCAGGGTCCCGTTGTAGTAGGAGAAGAGCGCCTGCTTCGCGGCCAGACCTCGCCTGTAGGACTCGAGAGCCTCCCGGCCGATGCTGCGCAGCACAGGATCCATGCTGCGGTCGCCAGTGAGCTCACGGTAGCTCAGGAGCCCCACAGCGAGCCCCGGTGTTCCCGAGTAGAGCGACCCCGCGAGCGGGCGTAGCTCCAGCGCGTCGTGATCGTCGACAGCCAGACTCAGCCAGTTGACAGAGCCGTCCGACTCGGAGCTGACCGCAGACTTGCATATTGTCCTGTAAAGGTCCTTCGCCCCCTCGTACGCAGAGTGCGCGGGTGTCTGGAGCCCGCGCTCGTACCTCATACGCCGGGGACTCTGGAGAGACAGCGTCGTTTCGCTGTCAAAGGCGAAGCGGATGAGCCTCTGCTGGAGGGCAAGGTCGTCGTCGCCAAGCGCGTCAAGGACCGAGTACACGCCGTGGGTAGGAGGTGCTTCCAGACTGGCCACCAACGCCCCGCTCGGGTCATAGACGTCCGTGGAGTCTCCCGAGCACCAGAAGATCGGAATGCTGCCCTCGTTCATCTGGGCAATCTCAGAGGAGACGACCTGCTCGGAAAGGCCCTCGGACCGGCGGCGAAGGTGCTCATAGATCTCCTCCTGCCGCCCGAGCCTGGTGACGGACCACAGGTAGCTCATGAACATGCTGTAGTCAGCGGTCCTGCGGGCGAGAAGCCGGCACTGAACGCTGGGGGCACGGTCCACCACGAGCAGAGCAATATCCCGTCTGACTTCTACCGCCGCCCTGTAAGACCTCGTGAAGCCCCGGACTATGGCATCGACGTGGTTCATCGGCTGCAGAGCGGTGGACTCACCGTCCTCGACGACGTGCGGCAGATGGGACGTGTCAGTGTGCTCCAGAACCTGCTTGGTGAACTTGACGTCGTCGCGGCCGAGGTTGACAAGCGCCCGCGACTCTCTTTGCCACCTGCCCTGGGACGGTCCACTGACGTCACCCCGTACATCTCGTTACCGGTACCGACGGGAAGCATGCCTGAGCCGCTGACGGAGGACATGATGGAGCCGTTGACATCGCGCATCGCCTGCGTGATGGAGACAGGCTGCCGCAACGGGGTGCTGAACATGGTCTCGGCGTCGACGACGCAGGGGGTGCCGGCTCCGGGCAGGATGTTCTCGTGATGAAGGTCCGTCAACCCGACCAGGTAGGCCACGAGGAGCAGGTGCCCCACCCTCTCGTAGTAGGCGTTCACCGCGTCTTTATTTGAGCACGGCTCGGATGTCATCTCCTGCACCCAGGAGTACCCGGAACAAGCACTGAGCCGTGGCGTTACTCGAGGCACTCATGCCGGCCGCCGCCGCGACCGTGTCGGAGACCGCCTGCACCAGGAGCTCACCGGAGGACTCCCGGGGCTTGTAGTACAGAGTCGCGTCCCCACTCAGGGAGAGCCTGCACGTGGCGGCTCCATCGTGAAGGTCTCCCATCGGTTTGATCTGGAGAAGATCGGAGGCCTCCGGCGGAATGATTGACTCGGCTACCAGCGACTCATAGTCCTCATTGAAGCGCTGACGCACTGTGGCGCACAGGGACTCAAGAGAGTCGAGCCGTGAATGAAGGCGCTCAAGAACTTCCGGGAACCTGGAGGCGACATCAGGGATCACCTTCTGACGGGCTAAGGCCTCGAAGTCCCGGTAACGTTTCTGCGGGGAGTCCCCGTCAAGCTGGTCCTGCAGTCGGTACTCGTTGATGAGATACACCAGAACGGGGACTGACTCATAGCCGGGATTTCTTCCTGAAGATACTCGGGGGGCAGGAACCGTCGAGTTAAGGAACCCACATCCTCTCCCCACAGGGAAACATAGGCATAAAACGGAATCTCAGGTGAATGACCCATAATCTTACTCCCAGAGAATTATTAACAGATGCACAATATTTTGCGTTTACCCCAAATCAGGAGGCGCGTGCTTCAGCCTGCGAATAAGCCTCACGATACCTCTCGACTTTACCGCATCCTTTAGCGCCGCCGACCACGCTATCGATAGGCGATGAGCGTTGTGGGTAGACCGGGCAGGCGGCCCGGCCTACCCACAATCAGTTCCGAGGCCCACTAACGACGGGCGCACTTACGAGCAGCACGTGAGCCTACGCTGCAAACTGTTCATGTGACACTCATGGGTAGGCGTGTAGAACACGCCAACGCCAGCCCCCAGGACCTGGTCAAGCTCCGCGTCACTCAGTTCGTCGAGGGCAGCTGCTGCCCTGCATGTTGATGTTGCTCGCGATGTTCTCCTTTCGAGTCCGCACCGCCCTTTAGCAGTGCCGTTCATGTTGTCGATATTTGATGAGCGTTGTGGGTAGACCAGGCAGGCGGCCCGGCCACCCACAATCAGTTCCGAGGCCCACTAAGGACGGGCGCACTTACGAGCAGCACGTGAGCCTACGCTGCAGACTGTTCATGTGACACTCATGGGTGAGCGTGTAGAACACGCCAACGCCAGCCCCCAGGACCTGGTCAAGCTCCGCGTCACTCAGTTCGTCGAGGGCAGCTACTGCCTGCATGTTGATGTTGCTCATGATGTTCTCCTTTCGAGTCCGCACCGCCTTTAGCAGTGCCGTTCATGTTGTCGATATTTGATGAGCATTGTGGGTAGACCGGGCAGGCGGCGGCCTACCTAATCGGTCGAGGCCCACTCAGGACGGGCGCGCACGAGCAGCACGTGAGCCCTACGCTGCAAACTGTTCATGTGACACCTCATGGGTAAGCGTGTAGAACACGCCAACGCCAGCCCCAGGACCTGGTCAAGCTCCGCGTCACTCAGTTCGTCGAGGCAGCTGCTGCCTGCATGTTGATGTTGCTCATGATGTTCTCCTTTCGAGTCCGCACCGCCCTCTAGCAGTGCTGTTCATGTTGTCGGCTCATCGATGGATCATCGATGAATCCTGTGACGGCTCAACGGACGCCAGACTTTCCGAGACTGGCGACTCAGGAGTTGAACCTCGGTAAGAACGCTAGAGCACCTCTTCTGCACCGTCAAGGAGCGAGTATGATGACCCATATGGACGACCCCTTTTTTTGATAGATTTCCAACACTTTGCTGCGCGCGATGGCATCACTGAGTTCCTGATGTCAACACAACAGGTGGACAGCATTTCACTACCATTGACCGAGACCCTTTGTCTTTGAGCATTTCAGTTCCCGGGACGTCAATACAACGATCGACTGACCCATTCGTAGGAGCAGAATCATCCCCATGGATTTCTTACACGCGTTAGAGTGGATACGCCTTTCAAATCATGCAGTCGATGTCCCCGCGTTTGACGGCGACAAAATCGAAAAGGAGCGCAGCAATGCTGAATACCAGACAGCACCTGGTGGTGCGCAGTACGGGACTGACCAAGCAGTACGGAAATGCTGAGGTAGTCAGTGGTGTCGGCCTGGAGGTTCCTGCCAGGCAGGTCTACGGCTTCCTCGGCCCCAACGGAGCAGGTAAGTCCACCACGATGAAGATGCTGCTCGGGCTGACCCGCCCCACCAACGGGAGCGTGGAGGTCTTTGGGGAGCCCTTCTCACCCGGGCGCACGCTGTCTCGTGTGGGTTCCCTGATCGAGCAGCCCTCCTTCTACGGTCACCTGACCGGGCGAGAGAACCTTGACATCGTGCGCCGGGTCAAGCATCTGGGCGCAGCCAGCATCGACCAGGCCCTGGATACCGTGGGCCTGTCCCACGCCGCTGGTAAGCAGGCGCGGGCCTATTCCCTGGGCATGAAGCAGCGGTTGGGTCTGGCTATGGCTCTACTGGGAGAGCCCGAGCTCCTCATCTTGGACGAGCCCACTAACGGGTTGGACCCCTCCAGTATCCACGAGATCCGCAGAGCTGATCACCAGCCTGCCAGCCTCCCGGGGATCACTGCGATGGTCTCAGTCACCTGCTCAGCGAGATCAGAGCAGATGGCCGACACCATCAGCATCATCAGCCACGGCCATCTGCTCTAGCAAGGTCCTCTGTCTGCCCTGGCCGAGGCCGGCCACATCGTGGTGCGCACCCGCCCCGAGCAGGCCGTCCCCACCGCCCAGACCCTGGCTGCTCAGGGATGGCGGGTGAGCTCAGTCCAGGACGGCGAGATCATCATGCCCGCATACGACGACGATCACGTCGCCCGGCTGGTCACCCTGGTCACCGCAGGCGCCAGCATCTACCGAGTCGAGCTGAGACGCCGCTCCCTGGAGCAGATCTTCCTGGACATCACCGAGCAGGCGCCCCCGCAGGGCCAGCCCAGTACCCAGCAGCAGCCACCGCGCGGAGCGCCGCACCAGCCCGCTCACGTCCGTCAGGCGCCAGTCCAGAGACAGAGCGCTCCGTCCCAGGCGCGGCACCCGGCTACCGGATGCCCAAGGACCCCGCCACGCCCCAAGCACAACCGGCGCCCACTCCCCGCAGGCTGCTTAGCAGGCATCAGCCCAGCAGGCCGCCTATCAGGGGATGAGGAGGGTAGGAGCATGAAAGCCCTAGGACTGGAGATCTCCAAGCTCAAGAGGTCGCGTCTATGGCTGACCCTCGCCCTGGCCACCGGCTTGGAGTTGGTCTGGGCTACAGCGCTCACAGTCATCAGCCTGGCCAAGGCACCCAGCGGTATCGCGGTGACCACAGGTTACGCCATTGGAAGTGCCACGGACGTGCACAACCTGGTCGCTCCAATCATCTCCGCGGTGGTTGCCTCGCGCCTGGCAAGCACCGAGCACGACAGCACTCATGTTGTCCCAGCTCCTCGCTGACGGCCAGTCGCGCACCTCTCTGTTCCTGGCCAAGCTGACTACGGCCCTGGCCATCTGCTCGGTACCCGTCATCGCCCTGGTTTCCACAACCACTCTGGTGGCTACCGCCAGCGGCGTGCCCACCGACCTGGGCATGACCGCAACCTGGCTGGGCGGGTTGCTCGTGGCCAACATCGCGATGACCGCCATCCACCTGGTCCTGGCCTTGCTCGTCCATCGCCAGGCCCTGACACTGAGCGTCGGCGCCCTGGGCGGCCTACTCGGCACCCTCACCGATGTCATTATGCCCAATTCAGTAGCCGCCGTTCTGCCCTGGCAGTACCCTGCGCTTCTCTCTCCTGTGCGTTTGGTGTTCGGCAAGGGCACCACCACCGGCGTAGCCCCAGTGGACCACCTGGGTGCCTACATCGTCATCGTCATCGTCATTGGCCTAGCCGCCACCGCCCTGGCCCAGGCCGCCTTTAATCGACAGGTCACGCGTTAGAAACCCCCGACTCGCCAAGACAACAAGACATCCCAGAACGAAGAGGAGACCACCGCTGACCGCAGCAATCAACACCGCTGCACCCGCCGGTATGCCCAAAGCTCCCCAGACGGGCCCAACCATCACCAGGACGAGTCGGCTGCGCGAGCGGGTCCTGCTGCCCCTGGCCATCGAGCGCACCAAGTCCAGACGGCCCTGGATCCTGGCCACCTTCGCTCTGGCCCTGGCCGCCCTCAACACCGCCAACGGCGTGTTCAAATACCTGGGCTACACCGAGATCTTCCGCAATCAGGGCGTCACCTGGCAGGTAGTGTGGGGCCAAGGCGCGCTGATGTGGAGTACCCTCTTCCTCCCCATGCTGATTACCTTCCGCGCCGCAGGACTGACCCGCATGGAGCACGAGCACGACAACTGGCGCCGCATGGCAACCTACGGCGCAACCATCACCACTTCCACCGGCAAGCTCACCCTGACCACCCTGTTCGCTCTCTACTGCCAGACAGCCTTCCTGCTGCTCGTCATGGCTGCCAGCGCAGCCCTGGGATTCCACCTCACCCCGGCCGACATCGCCACCATGACCACCTGGGCCCTTCCTGGGAACCTTCGGGACGTCACCATCGCCGCCGTCCCAGCTGCTCGTCGGCATCTACGTCTCCAGTTTCGCCACCACTGTCCTGACCGGCATAGAGCCTCCTTCCTCAGCCTGGCCGTCCTCCTCGTCGCTCCGCCACTGAGTGCTCTCTACCCATATTCCCAGGTCACCATTGGCATGCAGGCCCGCTCACTGGCCACACCCACGCCCGCGAGCATCGCCTGGTTCCTCATCTGGAACACCATCCTCATGACTGCCACCGTTCTCCTCAGCAGGCGAGCGCTAAGAAGGAAGCAGCACTGAGCACTGACTGGTGGACTGCCTGCTGGGTGCTCTTCGGACGCTGAGGTTCCTCACTCCATGAATAAGCCTCTTTACCGATTGAACTCTGACATTGGGAGCATCCTGCTCCTCCGATAGGGAAGGACAAACTGATGTCCAAACGCCATTGTCGCCAATTTTGTTACTCACTCCAGGTGCGGGCCAGACTCCGGCCTGCCGCAACCGCCGCAGCCCATACCTGTTCCCTCGGCGCCCTGCGCAGCGCGATTACCGCTGGCTCGATCCGACCGAAGCCCCCTGCTGCTCAGGGCTGCATCTGGAGGTCAAGTCGGCCAACCACCCCACAGAACCTCAGGAGGTGATTCACATGATTGAGGTACGAGCAGCGGGCCATGAATCCAGCCTTTCCTTCGGCACCGGTGCTCGACGTCGCCACGAGCTTACGCACCGGGACGACACTGAGATTGCCTCAATCCTCGATTTTCTCGAGATCCTGCCCGATCAGGCACTGGCCGGGTTGCGGGTCCTCGAACTTGCTTGCGGCTCGGGGCGTGTCACCGTGCCCATGGCGGCCGCTGGGCACCGAGTGCTCGCCACCGACCTCAGCATCAATGTGCTCAGTCTTCTCGCCGAACGACTGACTGAACAACAGGCCATCCAATCGGGAATCGCAGGCCGGGTGGAGATCCGGCAGGCGGACATGGTCTCCTTCGACATCAAGGAGTCCTTCAAGGCCGTCTGCCTTCCCATGGCATCCATCACCCTCCTGAACCCTGAACAGCGACGAGCCACCATACGATGCGTGGCCGCCCATATGGCGATCGGCGGTGCCCTCATCGCCGCCATTGATCGAGTGCTCCCTGCGGCAGCCGCAACCAGCACAATCCGGCTCCGGCCAGATACGTACCTCACCGAGGAGATCGACCATGCGGGTCGCAGGCGGCGCACCATCCTGCGCTGCCGTGACAAGGAGTACGTCTCCGAGCGCTACCTCGTCACGCCCGAGGACCTCGTCAACGACCTCAAGGACGCCAGCCTCTTTCTGGCTGCTCAACGCTCCACCCCCGATCCAGTTCTACCCCACCACATCAGCGTCATCCTCGGCGCCGTCAATCGAAGGTGACGTTCGCTGGTCCAACACTGAATCAACACTGAGATGATCTCGCTGGCGGCCCAGGTGGCGTGCCGCCGAGTCCCCTGCTTCAACTTAGCTCAATCCCTGCCTTACCCGCCCGCTTCGGCTCAGCTGGGGTGGGCCAGGCGATGACGGTGTCCTCTGGGTCGGCATCCGCGCCCCGAAGGGTCAGGATGGTCTCCAGTGCGGGCGGTGCTTGGTGTCGTCCCGCCCTCATTCTCACAAAAACGCCCTGACCACCAATAATTCATCCGGTATTAAAGTTTTTGTGAGCAACTTCTCAGATGCCACCAGCACCCTCCGTCACTGGTGGGCGGGCATGCATCTATGGGGCGCATCCCGATCCCGGCAGCGATATGCCGCTATCGGATCCATAGTTGGTGTCATCAACCTGGTACTCATGCTCACCCTCGTCAACTCACCCAGCACAGAACGCCTCATCTTTTCTTCTCTTAACAGTTATCACTCTGTCCCTCATTCCTGCATACCCCATATCGGGATCTCTCAGCTATCTGGCCCTCTGGATCGTGCTCCTTCAGGTGCCGCACATTCCCGCCAGCGACATGACTGATCACCAACGCCGCCTTTCTTCTTTCTCCCTGGCGATATTTCTCCCATTGCGGATGGCGCTCACTCTCGCTCTCATCATCCCAGCGGCGGTCATCATCCCAACAGGCCCTATCCTGGACGGCAGTCTCAGTTGTTCCTCGCTGCCTGCACGCTTCTTCCCAGGAAAGAAATGCTGCGTCGCACGGAGACAACGTTGAGAGAAGAGTCTCGACCGTCACGGAGCAGCTGTATCCATCCGCGAGGAGATCGCGCGTGAGATGCATGATCTCGTCGCCTACTCGATGTCCCAGACCGCCTTGCGGGCGCAACGCGCAGCCGCGGACTCTCCTACCCCGCCGCCGCACGGCAAGAGTTCGCCGCGATCGAGTCCACCGCGGCCGACTCGCTTCACGAGCTACGCCTCGTGCTTCGAGCCCTACGAAACAACGACGAGAACACCGATCGTGCAAGTATCACCGGGCTGGGAACCGTTGTGCTGGATCTTGAGGAGTCTGTGCGCCGTCGCCGACGACCTGTCCGCATCCGGCTACTCCGTGACCTATCAGTGCAGGGGAGATGGGCACTACAACCGTCTTCAAGCCGCCATCCTCTCCCGGGTACTTCGGGAGATGAGCTCTAACGTTCTTAGGCATGCGGACCACGATCGGCCAGTCACCATCACCCTGAACCAGGACGTGGATAAGGCTCGCCTGGTGGTGACCAATGGGGTCTCCTCTTCGCAGCATAGACTCCCCTCCTCCGGGATGGGGATTCTTGGTATGAAAGAAAGACTTTCAACCATCGGCGGCTCACTGGACACACTGATGGACAACGGCACCTGGCTGAGCATCCGCCTCCATCCCTCTCACAGTCACCTACACGCGTTATAGAGGATGAGTCATGATCAGCATTGGTATCGCGGACGACGACGCCCTGGTTCGTCAGACACTGAGCAGATCTCTTTCTCCAAAGAAACGACGACATTGTCGTTACCTGGACAGCCAAGGACGGCCAGGAGGCACTCGACCTCTTCCGCTCCTCGGAGGTCGACAACGAGGTCCAGGCCGTTCTCGTGGACGTCCAGATGCCCAAAATGGATGGCCTTGCACTGGCTAAAGCACTTCTCGAGGAGAACCCGGATATTGCGATCCTCATCCTGACCACGTTCACGGCCGACTCCATCGTCGACGACGCCATGGCGTTGGGGGTACGCGGATTCGTTGCCAAGGAGGATGGCGCATCATCCTTGGCCGGCGCCATCCGACAGGCGGTCGCAGGCAATCTCGTCCTGTCTCCAACGTCATCGGCCATCATCAGCGACCAGGCCAGACTATGGGCAAACGGCTCTGCCCAGCCCTCAGAGTCCACCTCGAAGCAGACTCAGACACAGCAGAGCACTTCCCCCCTTCCCCACGGAATCACCCTCTCAGAACGAGAACGGGAGGTGCTGACGCTTGTCGTCGACGCCAAGACCAACAAGCAGATTGCGACCCGGTTGAGGCTCAGCGAGGCCACGGTCAAGACTCATGTCTCCGCGATCATCGCCAAGCTCGGAGTCCAGGACAGGGTGGGAGCAGTAGTATACGCCCTGCAGCACAATCTGATTTGAGCGGAATCACCCGATCGACCCTATCCGGATGGGTGATTCACACCACTATCCTGCAGGAGATACTTTAGAGCGTCACCAGCACCGATATCCGGAAAAGGAACGATGATGTTTCACTTCGCTTTCGCTCTCACTCGCTCTTGCCCCTTTCAGTAGATCTTCGACTGGCCAATTTTTCTGGTGATGGGGCACCCAGTCTCTGACCTGGACAAACGCATATCCTCACAGCAGATACAAGCCCTCATAGGACTGAGCAAGAAGGTCCGATATCGTTGATGTCAACACGTCACTTATCACTCTCGAACCGACTGATGTGTCTATCTCACCACCGACCACCACTGTCAGCCGTACACGGCGCCTCACACTCCACTTCGGCCTATTGGTCACGGTACTGGCCGTCTTGACCGCCGTCGGCCCCTCAGTCCATTCCGTGCCTCTGGCGCCGTCCCCTACCGACAGGTGGCTGCATGGCCCTGGAGACTCCTGCGCCTCCGGCGTCGGGGCTCCTCCCTACGCCAAAGGGCACCAACGTCCAGGTGGAGAACGGTAACAAGTGCAAGCGGGCCACGGCCGCCTACGCCCTCCAGGTCGCCAACAAGACCGGCAAGACACTCGATTTCGGGCGCCTGCTCCGACGCCTGGACCAAGCACTTCTACGAGGCCCGAGACCCCTGGAAGGACCCGCCCAGCTCGATCACCTGGACGCCTCCACCGGCTGGTCACCTTTCTCCATCGGCGGCAACGACGCCGGCTTCGCCAGATTCTCTCCGAGTGCGTCACCCAGCCTCCCTTCTCCAACTGCGCAGCGACAGGGGTCACCGACCCGAGTCGACTCAGCCATCGATGCCCTGGCCGGCAGGGGAAAGCAGGCCGGCGTCTACAGCTATGACACCGATCATGACCGACATCGCCACCCGCGCCCCCAATGCGACTGTCGTCGCCGTCGGCTACCCGCGCATGTTCACTCGACAGGGCGGCAAAGGTGGTCGGTTCCCAGCCGTTGCCAGGGGCTCGCCAGGTGGACCAGCGCTGGATCAACGCCCGCACCAACGAGCTCAACACCGCTCTCAGGGCCGCCGCCCAGCGCCACGGATACCAGTTCACCGCCCCTCCGGCTCCTTCGCCGGCCACGAGCTGTGCGGCAAGCAGACCTCCTGGTTCGACGGCCTGCTCGACGACGGACGCTTCCACCCCAACGCCGCCGGCCACAAAGCCATGGCCTCCTCGATCATGAACAGCCTGAACAATCGGCAGGCCGCGCAGAGCAGCCCGCCGCGGCTCAGGCACAAGTGGACAACACTCGCCCTGCCGGCTCCTTCACCCTCACCCGCGATGGTGACCAGCTGACCCTGGACGCCTCGGCCTCCACCGACGCCGACGGCGCGATCGCGAGCATCGACTGGTACGTCCAGCACGCCGACGGCGCCGAGGAGGTCCTCACCGGCGCCCGGGCCATCGCCACCGTCCCTGCCGATCAGCAGGGTCTCCGTCACCGCCGTCGTCACCGACAACCAGAACAAGGAGGACTTCACCACCCAGGTCTCCCCGCCGCCGGCTGAACAGCCGCGTGGGCGGACCGAGCACCCAGCCCGCCACTCACTTCGGCGGCTACTCGCTGCCGTGGCAGGTCAGAGTCCTCCTTGGGCATCGTGCCGGAGAGCAGGTGAGCGTCGATGGCGTCGTTGACGCAGGGGCGTCGCCGCCGTAGGCGGTGTGCCGTGCCCTCCCAGGTCAGCAGCTGGCCGGAGTCGAGCTGCTCGGCGAGGGACTTCGACCCAGACGTACGGGGTGGCCGGGTCCCCGGTGGTTCCCACGACGAGGATCGGCGCGGCGCCGTGGGCGTGGATCTGTGCTGGGCTTGCGGGTCCCGTTGTGTCCCCAGGCGCTGCACGCCAGGTCGATGCCGACCGAGTGTTCCCCGAGATCAGGGCCACGCGCTTGGCCTCCTCGTACTGCGCGGCCCAGGTGGCCGTGTCGCCCTCCACCGGGTAGTCAGGCAGGTGACGGCCTGGAAGGCACCACCGCTGTCGTCCTTCGATGCCGAGGTCCTGCTCCTCCTGGACCGCGAGCCGAGCCGTCGTGGTGGTTGATGGCCCTGGTCGAGGGCGCTGGTCAGGGGCGCCAGGCCTGCTCGGAGGTAGAGTACTCGCTCAGGGCCGTGACGATGTCCGGAGCCGGTCACGGTGCGGTTCGGGTCGCTGGTCGGCAGGGGCGTGCTGTTTGGCGGAGGTGATGAGGTTGCGGATCTGCTGGACTCCGGCGTCGGTGCCGCCGCTCAGCGGGCAGCCGGTGGAGGCCTGACAGTAGTCGACGTAGGGTGCGCAGTGCCTGCTCGAAGCCCTTGGCCTGCCCCAGTCCCTGCTCGGCGAGGGACGGGGCGGGGTCGATGGCTCCGTCGAGCACCATGCGCCCCGTGTTGCCGGGGAAGTTCTCGGCGTAGACGGATGCGAGGTAGGTGCCGTAGGAGAAGCCCAGGTAGCTCAGCTTCTCCTGACCGGCCAGCGCCCGCAGGATGTCGAGGTCCCGGGCCGCGGAGACGGTGTCGACGTGGTCGAGCAGGGCGGCGGGCTTGGTGCCGGCGACGCACTGGTCGGTCAGATCCTGGAAGGACTGCCGGGTCGCCTCCGACCACTCCTCGAAGGAGTCGCCACTCGAGGCGGTCCCGGCGGAGGCCGCCGCGGAGGGCTCCGTGCTTGCGGACGGCGACGCCGAGGCCTCCCCGGAGGCTGAGGGCTCAGCGGTGCTGTCGGCCGAGTCGTCATCGCTGGTGCAGGGTGATGGCCGTGGAGGAGCCGACCCGCGCGGGTCGAAGCCGATGACGTCGTAGGCGCTCAGCAGATCAGGGTGAGGCGTTGCCGCACGTTCGGCGAAGAGCCCGGGTCGCCGGGGCCACCGGGGTTGATGAACAGGGGCGCCCTGCGAGTGGCCGCCGGTGGCGCGCGCTTCTTCATGGCGATCGAGATGGTCTCGCCCTTGGGGTTGGCGTAGTCGAGGGGACGGTGATGACGGCGCAGCTGAAGGTGGCGTCGTCGGTTTCCTCAGGCGCCAGCCGTACCCGGTCGCGCTGCCGGAGCTCGGGACGGCTGTTGCCTCCGCCGACGTCGTGGCGGCAGCGGCACGTGTGGCGGTGGTCGCCTGGGCGGTCTTCTCGGGGACCTTCTCCATGCCGTCGCTGGCAGCGCAGGGGTACCAGTTGACGGCCTGGCGGTAGAAGGACTCCAGGCCGGAGGGAATCGGTCCCGGAACGGTGGCCGAGCCGCCCGCTGCGGGGGCGAGTCCCGTCCCACAGGCACTCAGGTACCCACCGACGAGGACCGCCAAGGCACTGATCCCCGCACGTCGACGGCGCCGCGCGACTCCTGCCGCCGCACGCCCTGCAGACGCTCGTGCTGAGACGGCACGCCCCGAATCGGCGGAGCAACACTTCCCTGTCTTTGTCATGCCCGGCATCCTACAAAGACCACCTGTGCCTGCCGCACAGCGTTCCTTCGCCTGCCACGAGCTGTGCGGCCAGCAGCTGGCCCAGGGCCCAACATCGACAGATTCTTCACGAGACGACGCGGCTCCGGGTCGTCTGTGAAAAATCTGATCGTCAGAAAAGAAACAAAACGCGGCCATCGAGTGCACCAACGTCGTATCCATCCGTTCTCGAGGCGCCGACTTGGTCCCGTTGCCGGGTCGTGGTTGACTCAACGCTCTACCACAATCCGAGGAGCGTCATTTGCCCGCCTCCGGTACCCCGCCGCAGCCCGCCGACCAGGCCGGCTCTACCGACTCGACCAACCACCGCCCACGCCGTCGGCACTGCCCGGCCGTGCGGCTGGTGCTGCTCACAGTCATCGCGGTTCTGCTCGGGGCGAGCCAGGCGGCGCCAGTGGTGCATCTCGACCCACCCGACCTCAGCGGTCTGCCCGGAGGGGCGCCTACGTGGCTCTGGGTGACTCCTACGCCTCAGGCTTCAGGGTGCCGCCCTACGCGGAGGGTACCGATGTCACGGGCGGCAATACCTGTCGGCGTTCGGCGGGCTCCTACGCGCACATCGTGAGCGAGGAAGGACCGGGCGGACCCTGGAGATGGGCGCCTGTTCCGGGGCCCCGGACACGCAACTTCTACGAGGCCAACGAGGTCCTGGGGAGAGGCCGCCCAGCTCGACCGCCTCGGCCCCGACACCGGCCTGGTCACCTTCTCCATCGGGGGCAACGACGCCGGCTTCGCCAGGATCCTCGGCGACTGCATCGGCGGTGGAGACCGGGGTTTCCTCTCGGCGGCCCGGCTGCAGCAGTGACGCGGAGGTGACCGGTGCGGTCGACGGCGCCATCGACGCCCTGGCCGGCAAGACCACGCGCGACGGTGTCTACAGCTATGAGTCGATCATGACCGACATCGGCACCCGCTCCCCCAACGCAGCGGTCGTCGCCGTCGGCTACCCGCGCCTCTTCCCCGAGCAGGGGCGGCTCCGGCGGGCTCCTCCTGAGCCGCTGCCACAGCGTCAGCAAGGTGGACCAGCGCTGGATCAACGCCAAGACCGACGAGCTCAACACCGCTTTCAAGGCCGCGGCCCTGCGCCACGGCTACCTGTTCGCCGACCCCACCGGCGGCTTCGAGCGCCACGAGCTGTGCGGCCGTCACGGCTCGTGGATGTTCAAGCTGCTCCAGACCGGACGTTTCCACTAACACCGACGGCCACCGCGCCACGGCCGACGCGCGTTATCAAGGCCCTGGGCGTCGCCAGCGGACCACGCAGCCGGCCCAGCTCGCCGACGTCGAGGCGCAGGCCGCCAATGCCCGACCCGTGGCTGCGATCAGCGTCTCCCGTGACGGCGACCAGCTGGCCCTGGACGCATCGGCCTCCACCGATGCCGACGGTGCTATCGCGAGCATCGACTGGTACGTCCAGCACGCCGACGGCACCGAGAGGTCCTCACCGGTGCCAGGCCACCACCACGGTCCCCGCCGATGAGCAGGCCGTCGTCACCGCCGTCGTCACCGACAACCAGGGCAAGGAGACCTTCTCCAGCCAGGTCTCCCCGCCGCCAGCTGACCGTCCGCGCGTTCGTAGGGCAGGTCGCCCGTTCGCACCTTTACCCCTCGAACGCGCGCCCTCAGGTACGACCGCGCGGGTGCATGGTCTACGAGGCGAACAGGTGCGAGACCTCGACCTTCGCGCGCCGCCTGGGAACGGTCGGGGCCAGGTAGATCGCGACGACGAGCATCGCCGCAGCCCCACCCCCAGGCTGACGGTGAGACCCGCATCCGTGGCGGAGCGGACCCGAGTGGTGCCAGGTGGGAGCGCATGCCGGCCGTCATGGCGGTGGGCCAGCCGTCCAGCGCCCGAGCCCCTTACCGGAGGCCACCAGGAGATGAGGCGCTCCCGATCCGCCGCCCGCCCCAGGACGCCGATCTCCAGCGACATGGTCATCACCCTCCGGATGACGCGCTCGTAGCTCACGCCCATGACCGCGACCCCCCAGCTGACGATGCCGAGCTGACGGGCGGGCGGAGAAATCGAGTCATCCCGGCGGTGCCCTCATCGGCCGAGAGACCGCCAGCTGGTTGACGATCGTCGGTGGCCCCGGTGGCGGCCCCGCCAGATCAGACCGGGAACGAGGACCAGCCAGGTGCTTGATTCGCGCAGGAGCATGAGCAGGCGGGAGCCGACGACGCCGCCCAGCACGATCCCCAGCAGGCTCGCCCTGGCCCCGTGGCGTCGGACCCGCTCCCCGCAGGTGGCGGCCACGATGAGGGCAGCGGCGCTGAAGGGCAGGAAGCACAGTCGGTCTGGGCCGGGGTGGAGTCGGTAGATGTTCTGCGCGTACAGGGGACAGGAAGGCCATTGGCCCGACGAGGCCGCTTGGATGATGAAGCCGGCCATGACACTGCCGGCGTAGGTGGGTTCGGTGAGAATAGAGACGTCGACCATGGGGCCGACCGATCGTTTCTCGACGACGCGAAAGACGCCGAACAGTACCGCCGAGCCGGCCAGCAGGGGAGACGATCGCGGGCGAGTCCACCCCACGTGTTGCCCTGGAGGAGCGCCAGCGTGAGCGCCCCCGTCATGGCGACGCACGGTGCCGTGCCCGGCAGTCGACCCTCCTGGGCTGCTGCGTCTGCCGCAGCGGCGCCCCAGTCCGCACCGGTCTCGGGGACCCAGCGCGAGCCGAACCAGACCGCCAGGCCCACCGGGACGTTGGTCCCAGAAGATCGCGCGCCAGCCCGCCAACAGGACAGGTCCTCCGCCGATGAGGCGGTCCCCAGGGCGATGGCCGCGCCGGAGACCCGCGCCGTGAGACACCGATCGCCCGCGCCCTGGCGAGACCTGCCTGATAGCGGTCCGAGATCATGGGGACACCGACGCCCAGGAAGATCGCGCCACCGACGCCTTGGATGAAGCGGCTCCCGTCAGGACATCGACCGACGGCGCCAGCGCGCAGACCAGGGAGCCGGCCGTGAACAGGGCGACTCCCCAGCGGAAGAGGCGCAGCCGCCCGACCGATCCGCTCAGCGTCGCCGCCGACGCGGGAGGGTGCCCAGCGGCAGGGGTGTGAGGCGTTGACGACCCACTGGGTTCGCTCGGCGACGCGCTGAGTGTGGCTCCCCATATCGGGTGGTGCGACGGAGACGACCGTGACGTCCAGGACGTTCATGAAGCTGGCGGTGCAGATCAGCAGCAAGATGAGTGCCTGCCTCACGCGGCGCACAGCTTTCGCGAGGGTTCTCGGGTGGCGGCAAGCGCCCCACACCTAAAGCGACCGCTACAAAGGTTAGCACCGGTCAGGGCTGAGATGCTCCAGCACCTCGGCGTGGGCCGCAGGGCTGCCCACGAGCAGCGACCCGGCGCGACGCACGTCGAGCCGACCCATCCATCCAGGGTGAGAACCACCGGTCTCGGTGCGGCAGCGCACCGGCCGCAACGTCAGGGCTGGAGCAACGGCTGGGCGTAGACCACCGCACCGCCCGCAGCCACCTCCGCCATCTCCAGGGCGGCCGCCCCGTAGCAGCGCATGCCACGCGAGCCCTCGATGGCCCGACCGATGCCCGCGTGCTGCGTGAGTTGGTAGTGAGCGATGACCATTCCCTCGCTCAGAGGCGGGTCCTTCACCGGCTCCAGCGCCTTCGACGCGACGCCGTCGCAGTCCCACTGCTTCGCCAGTCGGCGGCTCGACCCGCGCGCCTCGGCCGCGGATGGCCGTGTGAAACCGGCCCGCCACGGGGTCGGCGAGCGCCGCGAGGACAGGCACGCCGTCGTCGACCAGAGCCAGCGAGATGGCCCAGTCGCGATGGGTGGACACGTAGTTGAGGTCCCGTCGATGGGGTCGAGCACCCAGGCCCGCCCGCGATAGGTCTCAAAGTCCTCGACGCGGTGCGCCTCCTCGCCGTGGATGGGGATGCCGGTGGCCTCAGGGCAGCCGGCGATACGCTCCTCGACGCCCGCGGTCGACCTGGGTGACAGGTCATTGCGGTGCGCTTAGCCTCGACGCGCAGCTCCTCGCCCGGGTCCAGGGCGAAGGCGGCCGCCGACGGACAGCGCCCACTGCCTGGGCGAGCAGGTCCTCAGGCAGGCCGAGGACGTCGGGCAGCCTTGCTCTCGTCGCCGGACGCGCTCACGACTGGAGCTCCTGCTGCCTGGCGAGCCGATGACTGTGGACGACCCAGGCCACGCCCAGCGCCAGGAGCCACAGGGGCGAGGCAAAGACCGCGATGCGGGTGTCGTGGGCCTGGGTGAGGTCCAGATGACGAAGGCGAAGAGCCAGGCACAGCCAGGCCGCGGCGCGCGCTCACCGGGCAGGCGGAAGGTGCTGGCCTCGTGCAGCTCAGGCCGCAGGGTGAGGGAAGCGCAGGTAGCACGACGATGACGCACCACACGAAGATGAACAGGACGCTGGCCACCGTCGTCACCGTTGTGAGAGGCATCGATGATGGACTCGGAGGTGTAGAGCAGCGGGATCGAGGTCAACGAGGCTGGCACAGGTGACGATGAGGAGACGCCCGGCACCGAGCGGGCCGTCAGCCTGCGGAAGATGTGAGGGCGTTGTCCGCCCGGGACAGACCGAACAGCATCCGGGAGGTGGAGTAGACCCCGGGTTGGCCGACGACGCCGCGGCCGTGAGCACCACGAGAGTTGACGACGCTGGCGGCCACCGAAGACCCGCCAGGGCGAACATGTGCCACGAAGGGGCTGTCCAGCGGGTTGATCTCCTGCCACGGGGTGACGGCCATCGATGGCGCGAGCGCCCTCGGGTAGAACAGGACGATGCGCACCGGGATGGCGTTGATGGCCCGCGGCAGAGTGACCTCAGGGTCCTTGGCCTCGGCGGCCGCGGTTCCCACAAGCTCCGGTGCCCACGAAGGCGAAGATGGCGATCTGGAAGGCCCGAAGAACCCGCTCGCACCGTTGGGGAACAGGCCTCCGCTCCAGATGTTGGAGATCTGGGCGTGAGCCCCGTTGGAGCGCCGTGAATCCGTGCAGCACCATGAAAGGGCACGCAGACGACGAGCGCCATGCAGTGGCCACGATCTTGATGATGGAGAACCAGAACTCGAGTCTCCCCGAGGCCTTGACGGTGGCGGTTGAGGCTGAACAGCGAGGTCACGGTCACCACCGGCGTGACCCACAGGGGCAGTGCGGCCACCAGTACCTCACGTATCCAGGTGATGACGATGACCCTCAGCCACGGCCGTCACCAGCCAGCACACGTAGTAGGTCCAGCCACGAAGAAACCGGCCCCGGCCCGATGAGGTCGTGGGCGACGTCAACGAAAGGACATGGGACAGGGTTGGACGCAGCACCTCACCAGGGCCCCGCATGACCAGGAAGAGGATGGCGCCGATCACCGCGTAGACGAGGAACACACCGGGGCCAGCCAGGAGATCGTCTTTCCCGATCATGAACAGCCCGGTTCCGATCGCTCCGCCGATGGCGATGAGCTGGACGTGGCGGTTGGTGAGGTGGCGCTGGGCTGAGCTCGGCGTCGTGATCCACCAACTGGTCGAGTCAGACCGCTGTTGCGGCGCTGAGGTCGACCGCCGGACTGGACTCGGCAGGCTGCTGCGGCTGGGACATCTCGTCTCCTGATCGTGGGTGACGCTCACGAGCCCTAGCGGTACCAGGTTCATCCCTGATTCACACGGGTAGGCTCAGCGCCGTGAACCTCGCCCGCGAACCTCCGAGGACCAGATCCGCCACTCGATTCCGGCCGTGATCGTCGTCGTCATCGGCGCCTGGGTAGTGATCTACTGCTCAGTCGTCCAGTGGGAGACGATGAAGCGGGTCCCAGCTGGGACCTGGCGATCTTCTCCGAGATGGCCAGGCCTACGCCCACCTCAGGCCCCGATCGTGCGGTCAAGGGCGACGGGTTCAATCTTCTGGGCGACCGCTCCACCCCGATCCTCATCCTGCTGCCGATCTGGCGACTCTTCCCTCTGCCAGGCCTGCTCATGCAGGACCTGCGCTGCTGGCGGTCTCGGCCTGGCCCGCTGACCCGCCTGGCCAGCCGACTGACGAACCAGTGGGTGGGCGGCGCCCTGGGGCCTCGTCTGCGTCCTGTCCTGGGGATGCAGGGAGCCGTGGCCGCGCAGTTCCATGAGGTCGCCTTCGCCATGCCGGTGCTGGCCTGCACCTCGGTCGCCTTCGTGGAGCGGCGCTGGGTGGCGGTGACGGCCTGGTCGGCGCCGCTGGTCCTAGTCAAGGGGACATGGGGACTGACGGTCCTCATGATCAGGGGTGGCCCGTCATCCTCACCTCGCTGGTGCCGGCCTGGTACCGCCGTGCGCCGTCGTCGACGCACTGCCGACGACCGACGGCCTGGCCCCGCCGACGGGCCCGTAACCGACGCCGAGGGGCTGCGGCTAGGGAGCGAGACGTGATGGTCGGCGGGTTGCGGCCTATCTCTTCTCCATCCTGGTGTTCCTGCCGGCCTTCCACGCGACAGGGTGTGCGCTTCGAGTTGAGCTCGGAGGACAAGCCCGTCAGCCCCGGCCCTGACGCCCAGAAGGTCAAGGTGGTCGTCATGCTGATCCTCACCAGCAGCGTCGTCGGGCTGACCTCGCCGTGGCTGCTCGTGGTCCTGCCTACGCTGGCCTGGCGGTTCCTGGGATCGGTGGACTTCTACTGGGTGTGGGACAACTGGCACTACAACGTCACCCTCATGCCGATCGCGCTGGGAGGCGCTGCTCGACGTCGTCGCCCAGGCGCCGCGCGCGCAGCGCCTGCAGCGTCGGCCCATCAGGGAGGTGGGTGTTGACGGCCTCGCCGTCCCCGAGTCCTCACCCGAGGCTGCCGGGGACGACTCCGGCGCCAGGCCGCCGGGTGAGCGCCGTCGACATCCGCCGCTGGCGCGGTCGCCTTCCCCACCTGGCTCACGGTGCCGCTGCGCCCGCCGCTATGTGGCCGCAGGTGAGCATCCTGACGGCGGTGCGCCGGTGTGCTGACCGCTCCTACCTGCCGCTGTGAGGCGACCGACCAGAACTTCAACGCCCAATGCCGAGACCAGAAGGGAGGACCCCGAGGCGCGGCGGGTGTCCACCGCCCGCGAGGTCATCGCACCATCGGAGGGGTCAGTGGTGCCGACCTGTCTCGATGCTGGCCTGGTGCCCCAGGCCGAGGTCTCCTGGATGGGAACGAGCGGGGCCCCGACAAGGTACGTCGTCAGAGCCGCAACGGCGGCGGCGAGTGGAGGCACCACGACGCCGCCACCTGGGGGCAGCACTCAAGCAGGGCGACCTACACCGTCATCTACAGAACAGCAGTCTGGATCGCGAGCGCAATGGCTGAGACGACGTCCGACGCGGAACCTCGAACCCGGGGGCAGGGCGTCGGTGAGCGTCTCTCTGGCACTGGTCGCCGCAGGCAGCTGCGCCGGCACCCTGGTACGCGCGGCCTGGGCAGGCTGGCCCCACCGCACCCGGCCACCTGCCGACGACGACACCTGGCCATCAACCTCGTCGGCGCTCTGGCACTGGGGCTGCTGCTCAGGGGTGCCGGCTTGAGCGACGCCCCCATCTGCGCCTGGCCCCTGGGCACGGGGTGCTGGGTGGGCTGACGACCCCTCGACCTTCATCCTGGAGCTACGCTCTCCTGGCCTCGCGGGCCGCTGGCCAGCCGCCGCACTCAGCGCCGCCTACCTGGTGGGATCCAATGGCGGTCGGGCGCGGCCTGACCGGCCTCGGACTGCGGCTGGCCGGCTGCGCTTGCACCCGCGGGAAGACGTCATGCAGGCGGGGCAGAGCACCGGACTGCTGGGCTGGTTCGCCGACTGGCTCCCCCTAGCGCTGGCCCGGCAGGAGGCGGGAGCAGCTGCCAGTTGGAGCGTGGACACCCACGTGAACCGGCTCCATGCGCCGAGCGCAAGCCTGCACGGCAAGCGCCTTGGGACGACGTCGTTCAGGGCGTCTGGATGCCTGGGGCACCGTCTCGTCGTCGATGGTGACCGCCACCACTCCTCATGGGCCTGCTCGTGGGCTGGGCGGGCGATCTCCCACTCGGAGTCCTGGGCGGCTGCAGCGCCCGGCCGTGCTGGGGACCGGGTTCCTGGGCGGGTACTCCACCTTCTCACGGCTTGCGTCGAGGGGCACGGCGCTGCGCTGGCGGGTCGGTGGGGTCGGCTGGCCCTGCCACCGCCCTCGCGGCATGACGGCGACACTGGGCGCAGTCGGACTCAGGCTGGCGTCAGGGACCGCCACACCGCGCTAGGACTGCGCCGGGCAGGCATCCCGACTCAATGTCGACCGATTCTGCGCAGATGACGCATGCGTATACATTGCGTGCGAAATCGATTCAGCTCGCGACGACGTCGGCCCGACGCCGGTGACCGCGCGACAATGTCATCGAGCGCGCGCGTAAGCGGCCCGTGAGCCGAACTCTGTGAGATTGAGGGCCGCTGCTGGAGACGCCTCTGTAAGGACTGCTGTGACGGTATTGACCTCCTCACTGGCCCCATCAGACGTGTTGCGGGGCAGCACTCCATCTGTCAGACTCCCGCCGCGAGGTGTTCAGCCGCCTTCTCCGACACCAGCGCACGGTCGAGCAACCCGCACACCACGGTGAGTCGTCCTCACGTGGTCATCGCCGTCATCCTGGCCGTCATCGCCGCACTGCTGCTGCGGGAACGTCGCACAGCACCGCCAGGCGCCGCCGCCACCCAGCCAGGCGGCCACCTCCACCACATCGGCCGCCGCGGCCACGGCCAGTCCCCAGGCCCACGCCAGCACCACGGTCCCCGATGCGCAGTCCTGGAGCCTCATCCGCTCGGGGACCCACCGCGGCCCCGCCGACACCCCAGGCCAAGGGCCGGGTCGACGCCCCACGTCGTCATGGTGATCCTGCCGACCCATGCCACTGCACCCAGTTCGCAGAAGGTCGGGCGAGCTCGCCGAGCCTGGTGGCTTCAGGGCTGCTTGCGCGATCAGGTGGCGCGACCTCGCCCAGCCCAGCCTCGCCCCTGGCCGCCCAGCCGGCCGGGCCGCCGCCATTGCAAGGAAAGTTCTGGGAGTTCCGCGACGCCGTCTACGCCGCCGCCGACCCTCAGGGCCACCCAGGGCGCACCGAGGACTCCGCGTTCGGCAACCTGCGCGAAGAAGAAGAAGGCCGGGTAGCGTCGTCGACCGGTTCACGCACTGCGCAGAACGCTGCCGAGACCGTCTCCGCGGTCACCGAGGCCAAGGAGCACGCCACTCGGTGAGCATCGGGGCTCGTTCGCGGTCGTGGGCAGAGACCTACCATCAGCGTACGGACGCCGTACATGAGCTACGTCATCAGCAGCGAGGCCGCCAAAGATCGAGGCGATCCGACGCCTCAAGACCTCTGCGGCGCGGCGGCAGCTTTGGCGACCCTCGCGCCTCGTCGGCGGCTACGCCTCGCGGCGGGCCGGGGACCATCTACCAGTGGCTCAACCACCTCGGCTCATCGGTGCTGGACGAAGCAGCAACGCGGATGGCAACGGCGTAAACAGCGGTCGTTTTCACGAGGAGCAAAGGCATGCGCTTAACGGGCATTGAGTGTAGCAGACGTCGGAGGAACAGAGATCGCGGCCGGCGTCGTGGCGACCGACGACGGGCGGAATCCTGCAGACGGTTCGGCGCGACTCGCCCGCCGTCAACCCCAGGCCATCGTTGACGCGATCACCACGGTGGTGAGAGGCGCCTGCGAGACTTCCCAGACGCAGCCTACGTAGGCATCAGGGGCGGCCGGGATGGGTCATCCTCGACCGCAACACGATGGCACGCACCGCTTGGACTGGACCGGGATGCGGATCGGCGACGGCGTCTCCGAGGGCGTGGGCCTGCCGGTCGTCGTCAGAGCGACGCCAACGCTTTCGGTTGGGCTGAGACCGGCTTCGGGGCGGCGGGGCAAGCGCAACGCCCTCATCAGCTGGCCATCGGCACCGGCGTGGGCGGGGCGATCATCGTCGACGGGCACCTCCTGCGCGGGCGGCGGTTCGGCGGAGAGATCAGGCACATCAACGTCGTCCCCGGCGGACGCCTGCGGCTGCGGACTACGAGGAGCTGCCTGGAGCGATACGGCGCCGGCGTACCAGGGGTCAACGGCGGAGCTGGCGCAGTTCGGCCGGCTGCGCGGCCCGCATCATCAGGCTCTCAGCGGTGGCCCGGAGCACATCTCCGGGCGGCCCGTCACCGCCCGCCGGCCCCGCGAGGCGACCGGCGCACTGGGTGCTGAGCAGCTCACCCACTGGCTGGGGGTGGGGCTGGCAGATATGTGCGCTGCTGGATCCCGAGGTCGTCGTCGTCGCCGGCGGCCTGGCGCCGAGGCCGGCGACATCTGCTGACTCCCGCCCGCAAGGCCTTCACCGCCAGCCTCGCGGCCGGCACCCACCGGCCCACTATTCAGTGGTCTTGGCCGAGGGAGGTCAGGAGGCCGGGCTCGTCGGCGCCGCAGACCTCGCGCACTCAGCCCTGAGGTTCTGTGGGCAGGGGTCCCAGGTCGGCCGGCCGCGCCGGAGGCCTGAGCCGAGGGCTCCCACGCAGCCAGCCAAAGCCGGCAGATCGCGTCATCGAGAACGTGCTTTCCGAGTGAGACTGCGTTGTCCCGCAGATGACTGAGGTGGACCTCAGTCGTCTGCGGGAGAACTACGTTCTCGCGGCGAAGCCGCGAGTCGCCGATTCCCAGGGGCGCTCAGCTCGTCCTTAGGCGGTCAGTCCGCCTGGGGCGTTGATGGCTGCCGGATGGCTCGAGCTGTCGACGTCTTCAGCGCTGTCGGCACTCTGGCCGTTGCCTCAACCTTCTCAGGCCTTGTCGGCGAGGCCGCTCAGCAACCGGCCGGCCGTGGTCAGGATCCGCCTCGCCGACGCCGTCGCCGTCGAGGTCGAGCTGGTCGAGCACGTCTCGTCCAGCTCGTCGGGGTCACGCACAGGCGAGTCGCCGGCGGACGGGAAGATCCCCACCCAGCGCGAGCGCGGGTCGGAGTCGATGAGGAGGGCCTTGACGAACAGCGTCAGCGGCACCGCCAGGATGGTCCCCAGCGCCCCCGATGACGGTGGACCAGAACAGCGGCACAGGAACGTCGTCGTCGTGTTGAGCCCCCACCGCGTCCCCGGTGAACTTGGGCTGGATGAGGACTGGATGACGAGTTGGCCACCACGTAGGACAGGACCACCACTAGCGCGGTCCAGGCCGAGTCCACCAGCCCCAGGACGGCCGGCGGGACCACGCCCAGGACGAAGCCGATGTTCGGGATGTAGTTGGTGATGAAGGAGACCACGCCCCAGGTGATGGCCATCGGTACGTCCAGGTACCACAGGGTCAGCACATTGATGACTGCCACGATGAGGCCGAAGACCGTCGAGACCATCCGGTAGAGCGCACCGCCTCGCAGAAGGAGACGAGGGCGGAGGCCATGCCAGCTTGAGGACGCTGAGGGCCGCAGCGCGAATCTCAATCTTGGCGGTGTCGAACATGGGGAAGACGACCACCATCGCCATGACGCCGAGCATCGCGCTGGCCGAGGTCAGCTGCCCCAGGATCGTCTGCGCCACCGTGACGAGCCGGGAGGTGTCAGGACGTGGTGACCTCCTTGAGCACCGTGGACTGGTCGAGCCCCCATGCCGTTGAGCTGGGTCTCGGCCTGGCGCCAGATCGCCTGGAACTTGGGGGCGTACTGCGGGAGGGTGTCGACAGAGCTGAGCCACCGCGACGGCCAGGGCCGCGAACAGCAGGACGACGAAGGCGAAGATGAGCAGGATCGCCGCCGTTGCCGCAGTACGCGAGGCACGTGACGGCGCGTCATCCAGGACACCAGCGGCCGGACCGTCACCACGGTGAGGGCGAAAAAGGCCGGGGCGAAGAGGTCATGATGAGGTGAGCCCCACCGCCCCGATCGTCAGCGCCGCCAGGAGGTAGGCGATGGTCTCCCCTGCGTGCGCTCCCCGGGACGGTGCGGATGCCTTCCGGGCCTTCTCGGACACAGCTGCCATGCCCGCATCCTCCACGGGCCGGCGTCGGCCCAACGGCGCGACCCCTGCGCGCCGTGGGTTCTCCGTCTCCCGGGGCTCCGGCGCCGACGCACCGCGGGCTCAGCCCACCGGCAGGAGCTCGCTCAGCCACTCGTCGACGGCGCGGTAGAAGGCCTCCGGGTCGCTGCGGCGCACCTGGTGGCCGGCACGGGGACGAGGACCGGGGAGATGCGGGGATTGCGGCGGCGGTCTCAGGCCCTCGCGGCCCACGCGGGCGCTGCCGGGCCGGTCACCGGTGAGCAACAGGGCGGGGACGTCGAGCGCGGCCATCGCCTCGTCCCAGGGGACCTCGGGGTGACAACGCCGGAGCGCAGCAGGCCGGATCAGTCGCTGGGAGGCCCACACGCCCGGAGGGCCTCGACGTCGGGCATGGTCTCCAGGGCGCGGCCGACGGCAGCCGGCAGGTCGGCGACCTCGGCGGCGCGGGCCCGCTCGGGCTGCGCCGCGGGCCAGCAACTCGCGCGGGCTGCGGGTACCAGGCGGGCCGGGTCCTCCAGCACGACGCCGGTGACCAGGTCGGGGCGGCGACCGGCGGCGACCATGGCGGTGGCCGCGCCCATCGAGTGGCCGATGACGACCGGGGCGGGCGGCGTCGGCAGCCCCAGCGTGGCTCGGCCGCGTGAGGCGGTGGCAAGGTCCTCCAGGACGGCGATGAGGTCCTCCACGAGGACCTCTCCGGCCCGCTCGAGCTGGGCCGGCGTCCACCGCGAGACAGGCCGTGCCCGCAGGCGTCGACCTGCGACGACCCGGTAGCCGCGCCTCACCCAGTGGTCGATGGCCTCGGCCAGCGAGACCGCGGAGCCGGTGATGCCGTGGAGCAGGACCAGGGTGGGGACGCCGTCGGGCTGCAGACGATGCGCGACAGTGGAGTCATGCCCCATCCTGCCCTGTACCCGCCCCGTAGGCTGGCCCCATGAGCGAGACGAGCGAGCAGAGCACGCCGAGGATGAACGTCGGAGTCCTTCAACCTGGACCACACAAGGTCGCCGCGCCTGTGTGCGCGTGGCCGACCGCAAGAGCTGCCGGGCGGGGACGTGCTCGTCAGGGTACGACGTGCGTTTCTGCCAGCCCAACTGCGAGCACCTGGAGATGAAGGCCGTGCACTCCATCGAGCACCTGAGCGCCGAGCTCATGCGCAACCACACCGACCGCCTCATCGACTTCTCCCCATGGGCTGCCAGACCGGCTTCACGCCCTCATGCTGGGGGTGGAGACCGAGGAGTTCCTGCCGCTGCTGGAGGCGACCTTCCGCGACCTCCTCGATGCCGAGGTGCCCGCGGCCAACGAGGTCCAGTGCGGCTGGGGCTGAGCCACCTCGCTGACCGCGGCCCAGGAGGCGGTGCGCGGCTTCCTCGCCTCCCGCGAGGTGGACGCGGGTCATGGCCTGACGTGCCCGAGCAGCCGGTCGGGCCGATCAGACACGACGGGGAGGAACAGTCCTCACAGCCCGGCAACATCGGGCCCGGCAGAGTGACGGGGTGAGGACGCGCGTCGTCGTCGGGCTCCGCCGTCGAACCTGGTCCGGCACCGGCGCGGCCGTATCCTGAGCCTCACTCAGCCCGCCCTGCCCGTCCCATGCCCGCGCCGCAGGCTTTCGACCTGAAAGAGCCTGACGCACGTGGAGCATCGAGACCGTCACCATCACCAATCCCGCCAACCCCGTCCTCATCTGGTGGGTCGTCGCTCAGCCGCTGCTGCTGCTGTCCCTACCTGGTGGGGCGGGCGACACGCTTCCTGCTGCGCGGGCGGGTCGCCGTCTCGGACGCGGCGGCCACACTCATCGCACTCATCGGGCTGTGGCTGGGGCTGCTGCTGGCGGGTGGCTCTTCGACGAGGGCGACCTGTTCTCGGTCAAGATGCTGGTGACCTCCTGCGGCGTGGCGGCCGTCGTGCTGGTCGCGACCTCCGCGGTGCTGGCGCGCCTCCAGCACCACCGTACGCTGCAGCCGATCGCGGAGGTCGCCCAGATGGGCGAGTCCGACCGCCTGGAGTTCAAGTCCTCGGCCCGCTGGAACCTGCGCACGGACAAGCGCGACGAGGCCATGGAGGAGGTCGTGGCCAGGACGGTGGCCGCCTTCATGAACTCCGCGGGCGGCACGCTCCTGCTTGGTGGATGACGCCGGCAACCTCATCGGGCTCGGCCCCGACTGACGACGCTCAAGCAGCCCGACGCCGACCGCTTCGAGCTGTGGCTGCGCGGCATGTGGCGCACGCGCATGGGCACGAACGCCGCCGCGCTTCCGCAGGTGGACTTCGCGCCCACACCGGACGGGACGGCGGAGGTGTGCCGGGTGACCGAACCCCCGTCCCCGCTGCCGGTCTACCTCAAGCCGGCCAAGGGGCGCGACGGGGCGGCGCTGTGGGTGCGGGTCGGCAACTCGACGCGGCGCCTGAGGTGGACGACGCCGTCGACTACGTCATGCTGCGCTGGCCGCGGATCAACCGTGGCCTGGCCGATCCGGCTGGGGAACTTCCTGCTGCGGCGCGACCGGTCGCGTCGGGCACTACCGATCAACCCGGCTGCGGCCGTCACCGCGACCGCGGGCTCCCAGGACGATCACGGTGCAGGGCAGTAGGCCGTCGTAGGCCGTAGGGCCATGCGAGCAGCACGATGCCGGCAAGGGCGGGCCGGCAGGAAGCCGCCTGATCCGCCCTTGCCGGCCACCGCGAGCGCCGGGCTCAGGACACGACAGCGGCCTCCTTATCCTCTGCATCCTCGGCATCCTCAGCCTGATCGTCCACGGAGTCCGTCTCCGGTCGAACCGACTGGCCAGCGTCGGCCTCCTCCTGCTCCAGCGCCTGCTCCAGGCTCTCCCCCTCGACGTCGACGACCGGGAGCAGCCGGTCCAGCCATGCCGGCAACCAGCAGGCCTTCTCCCCAGGGCGACCATGATTGCGGGAATGAGGGTCATGCGCACCAGGAAGGCATCGGCGGCGATCCCGACAGTCAGACCGAGGGCGATGGGCTTGACGTAGACGTTGTCGGTGTGGACGAAGGCAACGAAGACGCCGGTCGCGATGACGGCCGCGGCCGCGACGACCTTCGCGCTGCCCAGGAACCCGGCCTTGACCGCCGCCGCGGCCGCCTCATGACGAGCCGCGGGAGTCGCGCCGCCGCGCCGTCGGTTCCACTCCTCACGCATGCGCGAGACGAGGAAGACCTGGTGGTCCATGGCCAGCCCGAACAGGACTCATGACGACGACCGGCAGGAAGGATGACGGCACCGACCTGGAGACGGCCGGAGGTCGGCCGCCCATCCCCAACCGAACACGGCGCCGACGGCGCCGCGTGCCACCCAGTGACAACAGGTACCCGAGGTCGCTGTCAGGGGAACGGCGACGGGCGGAAGACCACCATGAGGAGGATGAGCGAGGTCCAACCACCACGATGCCGAAGGGGACCAGGCCGGCGTTGAGCTCCTCGGCGACGTCGATCGCGACAGCGGTCTGGCCGGTGACCATGAGATCGGTGAGCCCATAACGGCTCTCGTAGTCGTCGGCGTGGGAGCGAATGCTGGACGAGCTCCATCGTGGCGGGATCGGCCTGGGACTTCTCGGGACGGATCTGGACGAGCGAGGGTCCCGTCCTCGTTGGGGTGGCCAGGGAGACTCCTCGACGCCGTCGAGCCGGGAGAGCTCCTGGGCCAGGCCCTGGATCGCGGCGACGGAGCCGGAGGCTGGGAGACGTCGGCGTCACGACGATGGGGGTTGTAGCCCTCGCCGTGAGGCTGCGGCGACGGCGTCGTAGGTCTCGCGCTGCTGCGAGTCCTTCTCCGGCGAAACCGTTGTCGGTCAGGGCCAGGCGCAGGGCCGCTGGCGGGTACGGCGCACAGTCCCCGGGAGGCACAACGACGGCACCGATGGTCAGCCAGGGGCGGCGGGTGCACTTCGCGCACCAGAGGGACGCCGGCTGCCGCTCTGCGTCCGTCCGCCATCGGCGGTCCTGCGGCGACGCGGAGCGAGACGCTTCCGAGGGATGCCGATGAGGCCGGGACGACCGTCAGCGCACTGGCACGGCCACCGCCACGACCGCCGCCGAGGCCAGTCCCGATCGTGGTCAGGGAACCTGATACCGGCCACGCTCAAGACCGCACAGGGCCACGATGACTGTGGTTCCGGCGAACGACGGCCCCCGCCGGAGGTAGCGGTGGCCGCCCGGCGGCCTCGGCCGGATCGGCACCGTCGGCGAGATACTGCGCGCCCGCGAGACGATGAACGGGGCGTAGTCGATACCGACCGCCAGCCCGATCATGACGGCCAGGACCGGAGTGGTGGAGTTGATGTCGGTGATGCTCGCCGTCGCGAGGATGCCGAGCATGCCGACGCCCACACCGACGGCGGCGGCGATGAGCGGGGTACCCGCAGCCATGAGAGAGCCGAAGGTGATGAGCAGGGACGATCGCGGCGATGGCGACGCCGACGAGCTCAACGGCGGAGATGCCGATCCTCACCTCTGGTCGATGTTGCCACTGCGCTGAACTGTCAGAGACGAGTCCATGGCCTCGGTGCGCTCGGCCAGGGTGTCGAGGTCGCCCAGCAGCGGTCTTGGCCTTCGGCGTGGTTTCCGGTGGTGATCGAGCCGACCGAGGGTGTCGGCCTGCCTGGACCAGGACGTGGGAGCCGTCGGCGGAGACGGTTGACGCCACCCCCGTGGTCTGGTCCCCGAAGGGTGGGGAGACCATGGCGACGCCATCGATCTGCGAGGCCCGAAGAGCGAAGGCGTTGACGGCCGCTCCCCCCGCCGCCGAGCGCACGCTGCGCAAGCGGGGAACACCCGCGCCCGTCTCATCGAGGCGGCTGCGGACATCTGTCGCCTCAAGGGCATCGCCAGCACTCGCATTGACGACGTCGTCAAGCAGGCCGGTTTCACCCGGGGCGCCTTCTACTCCAACTACTCCTCGCTCCAGGACATCCTGACCGAGGCCATCGTCATGCGCTCCAACACCTTGCTGTCACGGGTCACGCAGGCCATCGACTCCTTCGAGGGCGCCCCCACGATGGACTCGCTCATGGAGCTGCTCGAAGCCATCCGCCCGAGGCCCGCACCATCTACCTCCTGACCACGAGTACTCAGCTCTTCCAGCTGCAACTCCGACAGCCCACGATCCCCGGAGCGGCTCGCGCCGATTTCACCGCCAGGCTGTCGGGACGGTCGGAAGGTTCTCGCCCGCATGGGGCGCCGCCCCACCGTTCCCACCGCGAGCCTGGCCGACATCGTCAGCCTGCTCTTCATGGACTCGATCGCCGAAACATCGACGGCGGTAGGCTGCGTGACCTCATTGAGTCGGTCATCGTCGGGCTGAGCACCCGACGCAATCGACAACTCCTGAATCGCACCACCAGAGCTTGCCTCCTGGCGAAGCGACGGATCCCGCCCCCACAAGGCGCACATCGACACCATCCCCGGCGATGAAGGCCACAGCTACCAGCCGACTCCCACTGCACGCTCTCTACAGCGCCTCAACAGAGCCATCATGCGGCGAATCTGTCCAGATGGGACGACTTTGAATCACGGCAGCCGCACCGCGGTCTACAAAAGCCCAGGTCATCGCCCTGTTGCTTCCAGACACCGGATCCGACCAACCGCCAAAGTCGTCTCATCTGGACAAAACGGACACACCTCAATCCACAACCCTCCAGCAAGACACTTTTTGATGATGTTTGACATCATTTACGTATGGATAAGTCATCCAGAATCGAGGGGCTGCTGGCGCGTCTCGCCGCTCACCAGGGAGCAGCGCGCCTGAGCACGCTGTGCAGCACGCGGACCGAACGTCGTCTTGTTACCCGAGCCGCCGCCGATGGGCTCATCACTCTTCACCCGAACCACGTGGCCGCGCTGAAGGCACTGACCCTCGCTTCATCCTCTGCCGACGCATCAGGGGTGTCATCACCTGCGCCCATGCGATGCAGCACTACGACCTACCGCTGCAATCAGCGCCCACAACGTTGCATATCGCCGTCCCCTGCAACCAGGGCCACATACCGGACGCAATCAGGCGCGTCGTCACCCATCGGTTGGTGGCCTCCATTCTCCCGCCAGCAGATGCGGCACCGGTGGACACCGTGGAGCAGGCGCTCATCTGTTACCTGCGTTGCGCGGATGGGCTTGATGTACTCATCGCACTCGATGCAGCCTTTCGACTTGGTCTGACTACCCGCCCTCAGCTCGAGAGCCTCCTACAGGGTCCGCGGACCGCCGCTCCCGCAAGCTTGTGTCGCTCTCACGCCGACGCTCGCTCTCTCCTGGAGACGATCGCCCGTTACAGAGCTGGAAGGGCCGGATACCGGCCAGCGACAGCAGTGTCCGTCCCCGGTGTCGGAGAGGTGGACCTGGTGCTGACAGCTCACCCACAAGACCTCGTCTCCGGTCTCACGCCCGACACCAAGGCGCTTCGAGCAGGCAGCCACCCGGCGCTTCTCATTGAGACGGACGGCTACGCCTTCCACTCCTCCGTCTCGACTGGGGCACGACCATCTGCGCGACCAGGCCGCGATCAGCGCACGCCACGTCCCATTGCATCTGACCAGCCGACAGGTCCTCCAGCACGGCACGGTCGAGATTGTCGCCCCTGTCGCCATGCGCATGGGGATCACCCCGATCATCCATTCCAGGCGGGGCGATGGAGCCCCTCACCCATAGGTTCCAAACAGGACGGGCACGGCAGACAAACCGGGAGAAGTCGCCACATGGATCATCGGCGGACGCAGTCTGCCGCATCAATCTCCCCGCCAGGAGTCAGCCGTTCCGACTCTCGACCCACGGACGTATGACTGCAGCATGTCCTCAGGGGAACGACCTCAACAGAGCCATCATGCGGCGAATCTGTCCAGATGGGACGACTTTGAATCACGGCAGCCGCACCGCGGTCTACAAAAGCCCAGGTCATCGCCCTGTTACTTCCAGACACCGGATCCGACCAACCGCCAAAGTCGTCCCATCTGGACACTTTCAGGGCTCGGGCGCCCTCTGTAGGCTCGGCGCGTGAGGTCGCACCAGTGCCGCCGTGATCGTCTCCTGCGCCATGGCCGAGGACCCAGCCCTTCGTGGACGCCCTGCCCGAGCGCACGGGGCCCAGCCGCCGACTCTGCCGGGCTCCGCGCAGGCCTGGTCCTCAACTCCCCGGCGGCGAGCGCGAGCTCATCCTGGTGCGCAGCGGCATCGGGCTCGTGGCGGCCGCGAGCGCCCTGGCGGCTGTCCTGACCCAGGTTCGCCCCGGCACCATCGTCTCGGCAGGGACCACCGGTGGGCTCGGTCGACAGGTCCAGGTCGGCGATGTGTGCGCCTCGGCGAACCTGGCCTACACCGATGCCGACGCCACCGCCTTCGGCTACGTCCGCAGCCAGACGGGTCAGCCGGAGACCTTCGCCGGGGACCCGGCCCTCCTGGAGCGCCTGGAACAGGTAGGACCGGAGGCCCCTGCGTAGCGCCACGGCCTCGTCCGGATCGGCCCTGGTTGCACGTCGGCCGAATGCTGTCGGGAACTCCTTCGTCACGGCCGCAAACGTGACCGACACCCGCGAGGTCTTCCCTACGGCACTGAGCACGGACATGGAATCGACGGCACTGGCACAGGTGGCCGCGAGCGCCGGCATCCCCTTCGTCTCGGTGCGCGGCGTGTCCGACCTGTGCGGCCCGGAGGCGGGCCAGGACTTCCACATCGCGGCCGAGGAGGCCGCCGCCCACAACGCCGCGGTCGTCCTGGCCCTTCTGGGCTGGACCACTGACGGCCCCGAGGGCTCACCGGCGTGAGTCGGGCCCGAGGCGTGAAGGCCGACGTCGGGCAGCTGATACCCCCACTCGTACATCGCGTCGAGCACCGGTCGCAGGCTCCTGCCCAGGTCGGTGAGCTCGTAGACTACGCGGGGCGGCACCTCGGGATAGGCGCTTCGGTTGACGATCCCGCGCGACTCGAACATCCGCAGCCGGTTGGTCAGGTGTGCGCGCTGATCCCCGGCAGGGCGGCGCGCAGCTCCCCGAAGCGCTGCGGACCGTGCATGAGCTCACGCACGATGAGCGTCGCCCACGGCCCGTCGAACAGCAGCAGGAACCTCGCCACCCGCACTCGGGAAGATCGACCTCGCTCATAACATCGAAACCTACCCCAATAGTGCAGTTGACGTAACTAATGCATCGTATGCACTAATGGGGTCATGGCTGACATCGTTCATGGCGCCACGGGCGCTCAAGGCTCTCCCATTCTGTCCGCTCTGACCACCGCCGGGCGCTCCGCCATCGCAGCGGTCCGCCATCCTGAGGCGGTCCCCGACGGCATCGTCGCCTGGCAGGTCGACCTGGCCTCAGCGGCCTCCTCGCCTCCGTCTATGAGGGCGCCGACGGCGTCTTCATCCACCTGCCCATGGGCGCACCCGAGGCGGCGGCCGCCCAGGCTGGGCCGTCGTCGAGGCGGTCGCCCAGGCCCACCCCAGCCGCGTCGTCATCTCCACCAGCGGGCAGATCGTCGACCAGCCGGGCTCACCGCTGCAAGCGGCCGCGGACAGACCCATCATGACGCTCATCGACGGCGTGACCGGAAGCGGCGTCCCCACGGCCGTGGTCGCCCCGCGCCTCTACCTGGAGAACCTTCTCCTGCCGGTCGTCCTGGACCCCGCGCGTCAGGAGGGTGTGCTGCGCTACCCGCTTCCGGCGTCGTTCCCTGTCTCCTGGAGCTCGCACCTGGACGTGGCCGACGTCGTCGTCCGCCTGCTCACGGATGCCTCCCCAACACAGGGCACAGTCGGCGTCGGTCACCGGCCCGGACTGACAGGACCGGACCTGGCCGCGGCCTTCTCCAGCCACCTGGGCCGCGAGGTCCGCTTCGAGGGCATCACGCCCGGAGGCCTCGGCGAGCTCATCACGCCGCTCTTCGGGCCGGCCGCGGCTCCGGTTGTCGAGCTTTACCGGGCGCTCAACGCGCAGGATGGCAACACCATCGCCGAGGACAGCAGCGCCCAGGAGCTCCTGGGACTCCGGCCGCGCCCGATCGAGCAGTGGCTGAAGGACCTGGCGGTCTCGTAGCCGGACTCACCAACATTTTCTTCATAGACGAACCTGTTCTTCAGAAATGACCCGAGCCGCGTCGTTTGTGAAGAAAATGTCGGTTTAGTCGGCCTGGCGCAGGCGGGCCTCGACGCGCTCGACCTTCGCGGTCATCTGGCCGGTCCAGCCGGGGCGGATGTCTGCCTTGAGGACGAGCGCCACGCGCGGACTCACCTCGGCGACCGCCGCACAGGCCCGTTTGACCACGTCCATGCACTCGTCCCACTCGCCCTCGATCGTGGTGAACATCGACGTCGTCTCGTAGGGCAGCCCCGAATCACGCACCACGCGCACGGCTCGGGCCACCGCCTCGGAGACCGAGCCGTCAGGCGCATCGGTGGTGGTCGGGGACACGGAGAAGGCGACAAGCATGCGACCAGGCTAGCCCCGCGGCGCCACCCGGACCGCCACTCCGACCGCTCTTGCCTTTGAGCGCGCTCGAAGTCCTACGGTCTGCATCATGACCAGCACGACCGCTTCGGGTAGCGAGCCCGACGACGCCCGGCTCCGCGAGGCGCTGCGGCTCGCCTTCGTCCCGCCCAGCGACGACGTCGGACCGGCAAACGGCCCCGGTGCGGCCGGATGGGACATCGCGACCACCGCCGACCGCCTGGGGGTCAGCGCCCACACCTTGCGCTACTACGAGCGGATCGGCCTCGTGCGGGTGGAGCGCGACGCCTCCGGGTACCGCCGCTACGACGCCGCGGGTGTGCGGCGTCTGGTGTTCCTCACCCGGATGCGGACCTCGGGCATGTCGATCCGCGACCTGCAGCGCTATGTCGACATGGTCGAGGCCGGCCGGGACACGGTGCCCGAGCGCCTGACCCTGCTCACCGAGCACCGTGACGGGCTGCGAGCCCGGATCGACGAGCTCCGGCTCGCACTGGCCGCCACCGAGTACAAGATCGCCACCTACACGCGGGAGCTGGAGGAGCAGGCCACCCGGACGACATCAACACCTCGACACTGACAAGGAGAACCCCTCATGACCGCTGAGACCACTCACTCCCAGGACGACGTCAACAGCCCCGAGAACCTGGCCCGGCGCGAGCGCGGCCTGGAGGTCGCCCGCTCGGTCGACGGCGAGGCGGCCCAGGCCGTCATCGACTCGCTGGCGGACATCAGCCCGGCGCTCGGCCACCACATCGCGGCCTTCGGTTTCGGGGACGTCTACGCCCGCCCCGGCCTGGACGCACGCAGCCGCCAGCTCGTCACGATCGGCGTGCTCACGGCCCTGGGCGGCTGCGAGCCGCAGCTGAGGATCCACATCGGGGCCGCCCTCAACGTGGGCCTGACCCGCGAGGAGATCATCGAGGCGATCCTGCACGCCTCGGTCTACGCCGGCTTCCCGCGGGCGCTCAACGCCACCTTCGTGGCCCGCGAGGTCTTCGCCGAGCGCGACGCCGCCGACTGATCGTCCGCACCGGCTCGTATCGCGCGGCCTCAGCAGGTCGCGAAAGAGGCGTGCGTGTCCAAATCGGTGACAAAGGCGGGCTCCGGGTACACACCGACACAAAGAAACCGCATGATTCCGCGGTTCCGTTGACGGCCTGATCGGGCCGCAGGTTCGCTTTGTCACCGATGTGGACACCTCTGGGCTCAATCGGTCCGGATCCGGCGGCTCGAGAAGCGCTCCCCGTCCACCGCCGCCAGGATCCGCACCTACAGCGCCACGAGGACCTGGACCATGACGATCTTGACGACGATGGCCAGGGCGAACAGGGTCGCGTAGCCGGCCTCGATGCGCTCGTCGTCGCGTTTGGACAGGGGCGAAGGCCAGGATCGCGGGCTGCCCGACGAGGCCAGCCAGGCCGCCGGAGGCGCGCTGCGCGAGACCCCTGGCCCACCGCGCCCCGGCCAGCGGGACGATCGCGTTGACCACCACGATGAGCGCGGCGAGCACCCCCACCTTGAGTCCGTCATCGAGAAGGCCGAGGCCGCGAAGTCCGGCCCCGAGGCCAGCCCGATCGCGGCCAGGAAGAACAGCAGCCCCAGCTGGCAGATGGTGGAGTTGGCGGCATGCGGCAGCCCCCACACGAAGGGGCCGGTGCGCCCACCCACCCCAGGACCATGCCGACGACGAGCGGCCCGGCCGCCACCCCGAGCCGCAGGGGTGATGCCGCCAGGGCAGCGGGATCGCCACCAGTCCCAGGAGCACTCCGAGCGCCATGCCGGCCCCTACGGAGAAGGCATCGATCTGGGCGATGGAGCGCTCGGAGTCGCCGAACCAGTCGGCGGCTTCTCCAGCTCGTCGCTGGGGACGACGGCCAGCACCCGGTCGCCGAGCTCCAGGACGAGGTCCTCGCGGGCCCAGCAGGTCAGGTCGCCGCGCTTGACGCGGGTGATGACGCCCTGGAAGCGCCCGGGCATGTCCACCTCGGCGATGGTGCGCCCGGCCACCCGCGTCGAGGGAGACGGTCAGGCGCCGAAGTCGACGACGCTGCGGTCCCTGGCCGGGCGCGGTGAGCCCGGTGCCCAGGTCATGCATGGCGGACTCGACGGCGGACGGCGCCCCGACGATGACGACCTTGTCCCCGGGCAGCAGCTCCTCACCTGGAGCGACGACCCGGGTCTCGCCGTCGCGCTCCAGGTAGGAGATACGGATGCTCCCCCTTGAAGGCCTTCATCTCACCGAGGGCCACCCGCTGGAGGAGGTAGACGCTGGTGGCGGTGATGCCGTCGGCGCTGGCGGGCCGCGGGTCGCGCCCCCCGGGCCAGGAGCGCCCCCGACCCCGGACACGATGAGGGATGGCGACGGCCACGCCCACGGGGTAGGCCAGGGCGTAGCCGACGGCGGGCTCCTGGGTGCCGGCCGCCTCGATGGCGGCGTCGAGCACCGGCGAGGTGAGAGCACCCGCGTAGGCGCCGGAGTCCATCGCGGGGCTCACGCCAGCCAGGTGGGAGTAAAGGCCGCCCGCCCCGCCGGCGATCACGAGCGCGACGACGCACAGGGCCATGAGCGGCAGCTGCCTGCGCAGATCGCGGAAGAAGGTGTTGCCAGCGGCCAGGCCCACGGTGTAGCAGAACAGGGCCAGGCCGAGGCTGCAGCACGGGCGAGGTCCGCGCCCAGCCGGGGTCGAGGGCTCCCACCGCGAGACCCACGAAGAGTGCCCCGGCGGCACCGAAGCGGATCGGTCCGAGCGGGACCTGCCCGACGGCGGTCCCCAGGCCGATGACGAGGAAGACGGTGAGGATCGGCGCCTGCGCAAGGACGTCGAGGACGGGATGAAGCTACGGACACGACGTCAGGGTAGCCATATGCCTCGGAAGGCCCTGTGCCCCGCCCACTGATCCAGGTACAGGCCCCAGCCGAACACAGATATGTGTCGCCGAGACGCGCCATAGCAAGGATGCCTTCCGCGGCGAGTCGCCCCTGTCACCTGCTTGATTCAGCTCCTCAGGGGCTGATGCCTTCGGGAGCCATCCGGTGGCAGCAGGTGGCTCCCTCGCATTGCGACACTTCAGGATCCATATGGGGAACTCCAGAGAACACTCCGTCACCCTTTTTAGAGTTTTTACTCTAAAAAGGGCTACAGTCTTCCATGCCCGACGACACCCCACGCCCTCCTCCGCTCCCGAGCCCTCAAGACCCCCGCGCAGCCCCAAGCGCACGGCCCGACGCCGCACCGCGATCCTGGACGCCGCCCGTCACCTGTTCACCCAGCACGGCATCGACCCTGTCACCACCAACCAGATCGCCGCCGAGGCCGGTATCAGCCCGGGGAATCTGTACTACTGGTTCCGTTCAAGGCGGAGATCGTCCGCGCCCCTGTTCGACGACTGGGCCGAGCGCATGCGCATCCCCGCCGAGCAGGTGACCGAGCCGGTCGACGCCCTGCGCGCGCTGTGGAACCGCGCCACCCAGACACAGCAACCGGATCCGGCCTACGCCTTCTTCCTGCGCGATCTCCTCCCTCTTCTCCACACCGACCCGGTCCTGGCCGCGGCCTACCGCCAGGGCTACGCCACCCGCCGCGACGAGTTCGTCCGCGCCGTCGAGCGCATCATCGACGCCGGGCTCCTGCGCCCGCCGGCCCCACCCACCACCATCCGCGACCTCGTGAGCCTGCTCTGGCTCGTCTCGGAGACCGCCCAGCCCTTCGCCAGCATCGTCGACGACCCCGCATCGACTCCCAGCACTACGGGCGCGCCATCATCGAGCCGCACCTCACCGAGGCCGGTCGCCGTGCCCTGCACCTGCCCACCAGCGCCGACGCCGACGGAGACCACCGCATGACGACCCCGATCAGCCCTTCAGGCACTGTTCCCCGACGGCTCCGAGCCCAACCGCACGGACTCAACGGACTCAGCGGACTCAGCCTCAGAGAGATCCAACCGCCGTCTCGCGGACGCCGCCACCCGTCTCGGCGCACAGCGCTCAAGGCCGCCGGCATCAGTAGTGCGGTCCTGGCCGCTGGGGCCGCCGGCGTCGGCATCCCGTGGCGCCGCCAACGGCGCCTGGAACGCCAGCGAAGGGCGCCCCTACGAGCTGTGGCGACAGTGGAGCGCGGGCACCTCAGGGCTTCGCAACCTTGTCGCAGCCGCCACGCTCGCGGCCAACCCGCACAACATCCAGCCCTGGTTCTTCGACATCAGCGGCGACAGCGGGAGCACCGAGGACAGCACCGGCAGCATCGACCTGCGGGCCGACCCCGATCGCGTCACACCGCTGTGCGATCCGGACGGCCGCGAGCGCGCCGCCGGCTTCGGCTGCGCCCTCCATGCCATCGAGGTCGCCGCCCGCGTGCAGGGCAAGCGGGCCGAGATCGAGCCCCTGGCCCGATGGCGCCTCGGAGCGCCCCTGATCACATTGCCCGCATCCGGATCGTCAACGACGCCCCGCCCTACCGCCCGGGAGCAGGAGCTGGCCACAGCGATCCCGCGGCGTCACACGTACCGCGGTCCCTTCACCGCCAGCGCCCTGGAGCAGACCGTCCTCGACTCGCTCACCAGGGCCGCCCCGGACGGCGCTCAGCTCGTCTGGGTCACTGAGGCATCGGCGGTCGCGAGGTTGGGTGACCTGTACGTCGAGGCCACCCAGGCGATCACCGACGACACGCAGATGTCGGCAGACTCCTTCACCTGGTTCCGCAACGACCGATCCCAGATCGACGCCCACCGCGACGGCCTGACTCTCGACTGCCAGGGCCTGAGCAACACCATGCTGGTAGCGGCCAAGATCCTGCCCGCCCAGTCGCGCAAGGCCTCCGACGACTTCTGGGTCAAGAGCACTCGCGAGGTCCATACCGCCACCGCCCGCGCCTACGGGATCGTCCGGGTCGACGACGTCGACAACCCCCGCAACCGCCTCGACGGCGGCCGTCTGCTCCAGCACGTCCACCTGGCCGCGACCGCCGCCGGGCTCGGGCTGCACCACATGAACCAGGTGACCGAGCGGATCGCCCGCGATGCCGCACAGGATCGGCCGGACCGGTTCTCGCAGCGCTGGGCCGCCATCACCGGCGTCCCGGCCACCCAGAGCCTGCTCGCCTTCCGCGTGGGCCACCCCGAGCGCGCCGCGCGGCCCAGTCCACGGCGGGACCTGGACGACGTCGTACGTGACACCGGACAGTAACCATCGGAAGGAGTATCCAATAGGTGGGATAAATCGGACGGATATCCGGCCTGGAAGCCGAGCGCGCCGCCGCCGGACTCGCCATTGCTTCCCTTCCTCGACCAGGAGGAATACCCTGGATGAGTCACCGAAGACGATGACGTCATACCTTTTCTCGACGACGAGAACGGAATCCCTGATGCCCCAGAAAGAAGCCTCCCTTGCCACCTACTCACCGGAGGAGGAGAAGCGGATCATCCGTAACGCCGACGGCGTCCCCGTCGGCATACGTCCTGACAATCGATGGACACCCGCACGGATCGCCACCTGGGTGGTCATCACCGCCCTGGGCGTCCTGGGCTGGTGGATGCTGGCGATTGTGCGCGGCGAGCACGTCAACACCATCTGGTTCGTGGTCACCGCCGTGTGCACCTACGCGATCGGATACCGCTTCTACGCCCTCTACATCCAGCGGCGCATCATGCGCCCCGACGACACCAACGCCACCCCGGCCGAGCGCATCAACAACGGGCGCGACTTCGACCCCACTCACCGCGTCGTCCTCTACGGCCACCACTTCGCGGCCATCGCCGGCGCCGGCCCGCTGGTCGGCCCGGTCCTGGCCGCCCAGATGGGCTACCTGCCCGGCACCCTGTGGATCATCATCGGCGTGCTCGTGGCCGGCGCCGTCCAGGACATGCTCGTCCTGTTCTTCTCCATGCGCCGCGGCGGGCGCTCACTGGGTCAGATGGCCACCGACGAGATCGGCAAGATCGGCGGCATCGTGGCAACCGTCGTCGTCTTCGTCATGCTCATGATCGTCCTGGCGGTCCTGGCCATGGTCTGCGTCAACGCGCTGGCCGCCTCCCCCTGGGGCGTCTTCTCGGTGGGCATGACGATCCCGATCGCCATCGGGATGGGCCTGTGGCTGCGCTTCGTCCAGCCCGGCAAGATCACCCAGGTCTCCTTCGTCGGCTTCGGCCTGCTCATCGCCGTCATCATCGGCGGGCGCTGGGTGGCCGAGTCCTCCTTCGGCCACTACCTGCACCTGTCCCCCACCGCCCTGGTGTGGGCCATGATCATCTACGGCTTCCTGGCCGCGGTCCTGCCCGTGTGGGTCCTGCTCACCCCGCGCGACTACCTGTCGACCTTCATGAAGGTCGGCACCATCACGATCCTGGCCCTGGGCATCATCATCGTGCGCCCGCTGGTGGAGATGGCCGCCGTCACCGAGTTCGCCTTCAACACCGACGGCCCGGTCTTCGCCGGCACCCTCTTCCCCTTCCTGTTCATCACCATCGCCTGCGGCGCCCTGTCCGGCATGCACGCCATGGTCTCCTCGGGCACCAGCCCCGAAGATGGTGGAGAAGGAGACCCAGGTCCGCATGATCGGCTACGGCGGCATGCTCATGGAGTCCTTCGTGGCCATCATGGCGCTGGCAGCCGCGGTCTCCCTGAGCCCGGGCATCTACTTCTCCATGAACACCTCGACGGCGACCATGAACAAGATCGCCGGCCCCGAGACGGTCGCCTCCGCCCCCTGCAAGACCACCGACGACCCCGAGCACCACTGCGAGAAGCTCGCCGAGGCCGCCGTGGCCAAGCTCGGCGTCACCGACGCCCAGGGCCGCAAGCTCAACCCCGAGTGGGACTCCTGGGACGATCAGGGCAACCCCAAGACCTACACGGGCGCCGAGGCCCTGGAGCGCCTGGCCAGCGACGTCGGCGAGCCCAACGTCGTCTCGCGCACCGGAGGCGCTCCCACCCTGTCGGTGGGCATCGCCCACATCCTCCACCAGATCGGCGGCGGGCGCGCCATGATGGGCTTCTGGTACCACTTCGCCATCATGTTCGAGGCCCTGTTCATCCTCTCGGCCGTCGACGCCGTCACCCGCGTGGCTCGCTTCCAGCTCTCCGACGCGCTGGGCAACGCCTTCCCCAAGTTCAAGGACCCGTCCTGGCACGCGGGCGCCTGGGGACCACGGCCGTCGTCGTCGCCTCCTGGGGAGCCCCTGCTCCTCATGGGGGTCACCGACCCGCGCGGCGGCATCCAGACGCTGTACCCGTTGTTCGGCATCGCCAACCAGCTCATCGCGGCCGTGGCCCTGCTGGTGGTCACCGTCATGGTGGTGCGCAAGGGCTACACGAAGTGGGTGTGGATCCCCGCGATCCCGCTGGTGTTCGACACGGCCGTCACCTTCACGGCCTCGTGGCAGAAGATCTTCTCCACCGACCCGCTCGTGGGCTACTTCCAGCAGCATCGCGAGGCCGTCGCCAAGCTGGGCACACTCACCGACCCGACCAAGATCGAGGAGACCCGAGCCATCGTGCGCAACACGATGATCCAGGGACGCTGTCGATCGTCTTCCTGGTCATGGTCGCCTTCGTCATGGTCTGCGGCCTCATCCGCATCATCCAGACGATCCGCAACCGGGACACGACGACGTCGGAGGACCCGTACCAGAGTCCAACTTCTACGCGCCCTGAGACGATGATCGCCTCCTCGCTCATGAAGAAGGTCTCTCAGGAGTACGAGCAGGTGGGCGACCCCGCCCTCATCCCCCACAAGGCCCACGCGGAGAGTCATGACGCAGACCCTTCGACAGCACAGGCGGCAGGGCGGGCGGGCACCCGCCGTCAGGGTGCGCCAGGCCCTGACCCGGGCTCGCACCCTGTGGCGGGACATGACTGGGGAGTCGGCCTACGACCGCTACCTGGAGCGCTACGCCCGCGAGCACGCCGACTGCCCGAACCGCCCCGGCGGTGCCCACGGGCCAGGGCATGGGTCGGCGCAGGAGCCGGGGCACGGCCCCCATGAGCGAGCGCGAGTTCTGGCGCGCCCGGGCCAGACAGGCCGAGACGGAGATCAACGCCAGCTGCTGCTGATCCCCGAACACACCTCCGTACTCTGATCGTTACCGCCCGCCTTCCGGGGTCCTCCGGGGGCGGGCGGTAGCGATCGTGAGCGTGCCCACCCAGCAGCCCACCCCCTAAGCCCTGACCTCCACCGACGCCGACAGCACCCACCCCACCAACAGCCCTGACAGCCCTGACAACCTCTGACAACACTGTCACCCCCGCCGTCACCACCCACGAGCGGATCGCCCGCGTGGCCGCTGTCATCTTCCTGGTCATCATCTGCGTGGCGGTCGTGTGGCCCTCCGGACGCGAGGTCGCCGAGCTCAAGGACTCGCTGGGGCCGGCCTTCCTCAGCCAGGAGGGCAAGGACGTCGTCCTCAACCTGGTCATGCTGGCACCGGCCACCTTCTGCGCCGTCGCGGGCTGGCGGGACGTCCCCTGGTGGATGTGGGCGCTGGCGGGCTGCGTCGTCGGGCTGAGCGCCGAGGTCGCTTCAGAGCCTCCCTGCCGATGCTGGAGCGGCGGCCCTCACTGGCCAATGTCGGACAGAACGCCGTCGGTGCCTGGGCGGGCGCCCTGGCCGCCTGGTACCTGCTGCGCCGCCTGCACCCCCGGCCCGCCTCGGCCTGAGCCCTGTACCGGAGCCGACGACCCGCCGACGGCGCTGGCCGCCCTGCAGAGAGCAGTAAAGAGCAACAGAGAGCAAAGTGACCGGGAACGGGCATAGCGAAAGGCCCGGACCTCAATGGTCCGGGCCTTTCCGTTCTGTGCGCGGGGGACTCGAACCCCCATGATCGTAAGATCACACGGACCTGAACCGTGCGCGTCTACCAATTCCGCCACTCGCGCGAGAAGCGAGCATGAGACTAGCCCGCCGACCCCGCCGACGTCCAATCCTCACCCCGCATTCGGCCGTGAGACCGCTCACGACACAATTACCTCACACAGACGGGGCCGTCTTCCCTGCGATGGCTTCGCTACCGTTACGATGGGAACGGTATCGACCTGCACGCAGGTCCGTGCAGAGCCCATAGCGAGGCGAGGGCCGTCCCGCCTCCCGGCTCCATCCCGGGGCCGCCACACCATATCTGGGGAGGTACTGTCCATGGGATTCCTGGACAAGTTCGAGAAGGGCGTCGAGAACGTCACGAACCGCGCCATGTCCCGATTCTCGGACGACATCGAGCCCATCGAGATCGCCCTCGAAGCTCCGCGAGACCATGGACAAGCGTGCCGCGTCCTTCGCGCGCGACCGTTCAGTGGTTCCCAACATCTTCCGCGTCCACCTCACCCCGCCGAGCATCGAGGCGCATCACGGCCTGGGGCCAGGACGAGATGGTGCGTCAGATGGAGGAGGTCGCCACCTCGCACGCCGCCGACCAGGGCTACTCCTTCGTCGGCCCGGTCGAGGTCTCCTTCCTCGTCAGCAACAACCCCCAACGCTCCGGCCATCGAGATCGAGTCCTCCACGCGGCGCGCGCCGCCTCCGGCCGCCTCCGCCTCCGCCACCCCGGCGCACCCGATCGTCGACATCAACGGCCAGCGCTACCTGCTCACCGGCCCGGTCACCGTCATCGGACGCGGCTCGGAGGCGGACATCATCGTCGACGACTCCGGCGTCTCACGCCGTCACCTGGAGATCCGTCTGACGCACGGCAACGCCATCGCCAGTGACCTGGGCTCGACCAACGGCACCTTCGTCGAGGGTCAACGAGTCGACGCCGTCACACTCGTGGACGGCAACACCCTCACCATCGGGCGCACCCAGATCCTGTTCTGGGACGGCACCCAGAACAGCGGAGTCAACGGGTGAGCGCACTCGCCTTCACGATCCTGCGGCTGGGCTACCTGGTCCTGCTGTGGTTCTTCCTGTACCTCATCGTGCGCGTCATGCGGCGCGACATGGCCGACTCCCCCGCCGCCGGCCCCTCGCGCCGACGTTCCGCGGGCGGCTCCGAGCAGCCCCGGGTCCTCCCCCCAGGGGCCGACGCCGTAGCGCCACCCGCCTGGTCATCACCGAGGGCCCCCTGGCCGGCTCGACCGTGCCCCTGAGCCCCTCGTCGATCATTATCGGCCGCTCTCCCTCGTGCACCCTGGTCCTCGACGACTCCTACGCCTCGTCGCGCCACGCCCGCGTCTTCCCCAAGGACGGCGCCTGGTGGCTGGAGGACCTCGGCTCTACCAACGGAACCATGATGGACGGCCGCCCCGTGCACGGCGCCGTGGAGCTCCCCATGAACATTCCTGTCAGAATCGGCCAAACGACGCTGGAGCTGCGCTCATGACCATCTCCCTGCGCTTCGCCGCGCGCTCCGACGTCGGCCTGGTCCGCCAGTCCAACCAGGACTCGGGCTACGCCGGGCCCCCACCTGTGCCTCCTGTGCGACGGGATGGGCGGGCCCGCGGGCGGAGACATCGCCTCAGCGGTCGCCATCGAGCACCTCATGCCCCTGGACGCCGACTCCCACCAGGCCGGCGAGCTGCTGGGCCTCATGCGCGACGCCGTCCAGGCCGCCCACACCGAGCTCGTCACCCTGTCCTCCCAGGACCCCGACCTCGCCGGTCTGGGCACCACCTGCATCGGCGTCATGCGCAGCGGCAACAAAGCTCGCCATGGTCCACGTGGGCGACTCGCGCGCCTACATGCTGCGCGACGGCACCCTCACCCAGGTCACCACCGACCACACCTTCGTGGAGTACCTCGTGGAGACCGGACGCCTCACCCGGGACCAGGCCCGCCAGCACCCTCAGCGCTCCGTCCTCCTGCGCGTCCTGGGCGACACCGAGGGCGAGGTCCAGCTCGACGAGTCGATCCGCGAGGCGGTCCCCGGCGACCGCTGGCTGCTGTGCTCCGACGGCCTGAGCGGCCCGGTGACCGCCGAGACCATCGGCGAGGTCCTGGCCGGCGTCGCCGACCCGGGTCAGGCCGCCGACCAGCTCGTCGACCTGGCCCTGCGCGCCGGTGGACCGGACAACGTGACCGCCGTCGTCTTCGACGTCGTCAAGGACGATCCCGAGCCGCAGACCGTCCCGCAGGTCGTGGGCAGTGCCGCCACCGAGCGCCCTGGCCCAGGAGCGTGCGGCGGCCGCCAACCGCAAGGCCGACGGCGAGGCGGGGGACCAAGGACTCGAGGAGGCCAGCCCCGCCGCCAAGGCCGCGGCCCTCATGGCCACCTTGGAGGAACGGCCCGACTCCACCTCCAAGAAGGACTCCTCCGACGTCGACGAGGCCATTGCCGTCGAGGCCGCCACCCAGCAGAAGGCCCGGCGCCGTCACCGCCGTCGGGTCCTCGTGGGCAGCATCGTCCTGCTCGCCACGCTCGTCGGCGCCAGCGCCCTGTTCTACCGCTGGACCCAGACCCGCTACTACGTCTCCACCTATGACGGCCAGGTCGCCATCTACCAGGGGATCCCGCAGTCGATCGGCCCCCTCAAGCTCAGCCACTCGGTCAAGACCTACGCGGACCTGCCGGTGGAGAAGCTCGACAACAACATTCGCGAGCGCCTGGAGGCCACCGTCACCCAGAAGTCGATGAGCGAGGCGCAGACCTACGTCGACAAGACCGTCCGCTCCTACCTCAAGCCGGCCCGCTCCCGCAAGGCTCATCGGACTCAACGGCCACGCCCTCCCCTCCGCATCTCCGAAACCGACGTCCACTCCCTCATCGAAGACGCCTGCTCAACCGGCTCAGCCCGATCAGGCCGAGCAGGAGGGCTGAGATGACTGCTGCTCCAGGCCCCATGGGCGCCCCCGCAGGCGTAGCGACGATCCAACCCGCCGGCACCGCGAGGCACTCGGGCCGGTGGGCGGAGGCGACGCTGCTCGGCGTGGCCCTGGTCCTCGGCCTGGGCGGCTTCGTGCTCACCGCGCTCCAACCGCACCGGCTCCTCCCCGCGCAGACCGTCATGCTGGGAGGCGCCTTCCTCCGGCCTGACCGTCCTCATGCACCTGTGGGTGCGCTACACCGCCCCCTGGGCCGACCCGGTCCTCCTGCCGGCAGCGGTGGCGCTCAATGGGATCGGCCTGGCCATGATCCAGCGCCTGGACCTGGCCTACAGAGGTCAACGAGCAGTGGCAGTTCTACGTCGGCGCCAAGCAGCTGATCTGGACGCTGCTGGGCGTCATCCTCTTCTGCCGTGCTCTTCCTGCTGCGCGACTACCGGCGCCTGAGGCGCTGGGACCGTTGAGGCCATGTGGTCCGGCCTGGTCTTCCTCGTCCTGCCCTTCCTGCCCTTCATCGGTCAGAGCATCAGCAGCGCCCGCATCTGGATCCGGATCGGCCCCCATGAGCTTCCAGCCGGCCGAGCTCTCAGGTGCTGCTGGCGGTCTTCTTCGCCTCCTACCTGGTGGCCAACCGGGACAACCTGGCTCTGGCGGGCCGCAAGGTGCTGTGGATGAGCCTGCCGCGCGCCCGCCACCTGGGCCCCCTGTTCATCGTGTGGGGCGTGAGCATCTGCGTCCTGGTCCTCCAGAAGGACCTGGGCTCCTCAGTCCTGCTGTTCGGCCTGTTCGTCGTCGTCCTGTACGTGGCCACCGACCGCCCCTCCTGGCTGCTCATCGGAGCGGCCCTGTTCCTCCCGGCGGCCCTGGTTCGCGGCCACGCACCTCCATCACGTCCAGCAGCGCATCAACGGCTGGCTCCACGCCACCGACAACGCCGTCTACAACGCCGCCGGCGGCTCCTAGCAGCTGCTGACGGGCATGTTCGGCATGTCCACCGGCGGACTCATGGGGGCCGGATGGGGCAAGGGGTCACCGACTCTCGTCACCTTCGCCAACTCCGACTTCATCTTCGCCTCGCTGGGTGAGGGCTGGGGCCTGACCGGCACGCTGGCCATCCTCATGCTCTACCTCGTCCTCATCCAGAGGGGCTGCGTACTGCCGTCTCCCTGCGCGACGGCTTCGGCAAGCTCCTGGCAGTGGGCCTGTCCTTCGCCATCGCCCTGCAGATCTTCGTGGTCATCGGTGGCGTCACCCGGCTGATCCCGCTGACCGGGCTCACTCTGCCCTTCCTGGCCTACGGCGGCTCCTCACTCCTCGCCAACTGGGTCATCCTGGCCCTCCTGCTGCGCCTGTCCGACGCCGCCCGCCGTCCGGCCACCCACGCGCCGCGGATCATCGACACGGCCGAGCTGCCGGTCTCCCTGCGTCGTCGGGTGCAGGACGCCGGCGCAGACGAGCCGGCCGAGGAGACGGTCGGCAGCAGCCCTCCCAAGCCGCCTCTCCAGCCTCTGCCGGCTATGTCGACGACCAGCGAGGCCGGTCAGCCCGAAGCCGGAGGCTACGGGCCCCCTCCGCGGCGCCCGGCAGCCCGACGAACGACGCGACCCCACGGTCTTCGTCAGCCAGGAGGCACCGCCTCCGCCGCACACCGCACCGGACGGAGAGACACTGCGCTCATCGCGGGCCCCGGGTTTCAGTGACGACAGCGACAGGAGGCAGCAGCCATGAACCGACAGATCCGGCAGGTCGCCTTCCTGGTCCTGGTCATGTTCTCCGCTCTGGCCCCTGTCCGTCACCAGCGTCCAGGGCCTGGCTCGCCCCGCCATCTGGGAACCACTGTCCGCCAACGGAGCCCTCACCTCCGACGCACGCAACTCGCGCACCGTCAGCCGGGAGTTCGGGACCGACCGCGGCCCGATCCTGCTGGCCGGTGGCACCACCATCGCCAGCACCCAGAAGTCCGACGACGGCCAGGGCTCCCAGAACTACCAGCGCGTCTACGCCAATGACCCGCTCTACGCCCCGGTGACCGGCTGCTTCTCGCCCGCCTTCGCCTCGATGACAGGCCTGGAGCGGGAGGAGAACTCCGTGCTCAACGGGACGACCCCTCCTGTTCTCCTCGCGGATCAAGACCCTGGTGACCGGCGGATCGCAGAAGGGCGGGGAGCCGTTGAGCTGACCATCAACCCCGAGATCCAGCAGGCGGCCTACGAGGCCCTGGGCAACCGTGAGGGCGCCGTCGTCGCTCTGGATCCCAGCACCGGGGCCATCCTCGCCCTGGTCTCCCTCGCCCTCCTACGACCCCTCGGCGTTCGCCTCCCAGGATGCCAATGCCGCCATCGAGGCGAGCAAGGCCCTCAGCGAGGACTCCTCCCGGCCACTGGACAACCGGGCCATCGCCGGCAACCGCTACCCGCCGGGATCGACCTTCAAGATCATCACCACGGCGGCGGCGCTGCGCACCGGCAAGATCACGACGGAGTCCGAGGTCGACGCCCCCGACACCATCACCCTGCCGGGTACCAGCCACTCCCTGGGAGAACTACGGCGGGGAGTCCTGCGGCAGTGGCCGGACGAGCTTCTCCCACGCCTTCGCCGAGTCCTGCAACACCCCCTTCGCCCGGCTGGCAATGGACGTCGGTGAGAGGAGCTGTCAGGAGGCCAGTAACTGGGGCTTTGGCTCAGACCTGTCCATTCCGCTGAAGGTCACCCCTCGGTCTTCCCGGACAACGACTCCCAGGCGCAGACGGCCATGGCGGGCATCGGCCCAGGCCTCCGTGCAGGCGAGCCCCGCTCGCATGATGGCGACGGTGGCGGCCACCGTGGCCAACGACGGCGAGCAGATGACCCCCTACCTGGTCTCGCGGACCCTCGACCCGGACCTCAACGAGGTCAGCACCACCTCAAGAAGGTGGCCCGCACCCCGATCGACTCCGCCACCGCCAAGTCCCTGTCTCTCTCATGCAGACCGCCGTCGCCGAGGGCACGGGCACCAGCGCCCAGGTCGCCCGGGGTCCAGGTGGCTCGGCAAGACCGGTACCGCGGAGACCGGTACGGACAGCGGCCCCACCACTGGTTCGTGGGCTTCGCCGGAACAGACATCAACAAAGCCCCAGATCGCGCTCGCCGTCGTACTCGACGGCAATGCCGAGACCGAGGACAGCGCCACCGGCGGCAAGATCGTCAGCCCCATCGCGGCTCAGGTCATCGATGCGGCGGTGGACCAGTGAAAGCCAGTCGCAGGACTCCAGCTCCAGGGCCGCTACGAGGCTCGTGGAGCAGATCGCTCTGGGTGGCATGGGGCGGGTGTGGCGTGCCACCGACCTGCGCTCGGGTCGGGCGGTGGCGGCAAGATCCTGCGTCCCGAGCTGACCGGGGACGAGATCTTCCTGTCCCGTCTGCGCGCGAGGCCAAGAACTCTCAGGGTCTGCGTCACCCCCGAACCTCGCCGTCGTCCTGGACTCCGGTGAGAAGGACGGCACCGGCTGGCTCATCATGGAGCTCGTCCAGGGCCGCGCCCTGTCCGACATCATCGCCGAGAAGGGCACCTTGTCCCCCGCCGAGATCCTGCCGATCCTGGCCCGGTGGCCCGGGCCCTCCAGGTCGTCCACGACTCCGGCGTCGTCCACCGCGACGTCAAGCCCTCCAACATCCTCATCAACCGCGAGGGGCTGGCCAAGCTCACCGACTTCGGCATCTCCACCGGCATCAACCAGCGCCCGCTGACGGCCTCCGGCATGGTCATGGGCACCGCCCAGTACCTCGCCCCGAGCAGGCCATGGGCAACATAGCCCACCCCGGCCGGCGACCTCTACGGGCTGGGCATCATCGCCTACGAGGCCCTGGTGGGACGCCGTCCCTTTCAGCAGCGCCACCCAGGTGGACATCGCCTTCGCCCACGTCAATGAGCAGGTGCCGGCCCTTCCCGACGCCGTCCCGCCGCAGGTGCGTGACATCGTCCTCAGCTGCTCTCCAGAAGCCCGGCCGACCGCCCGCGCTCGGCACGCGAGGTGGCCCGCGCCCTGGATCGGGCAGTCGTGAACCTGCCCACGGACGCCTGGGACCCCGCGAGGCGCTCAGCTGGGAGTCCACCGGCCGCCGTGGTCCCGCAGACCCGTGAGCTGCCGCAGCCGTCACGGTGCGTCCCGGCCGTCACGCGGCCCAGGAGCCGACGCCGTCGCGCACCGCCCGGCACGCCTCCGGACGCTCCTTCCTCGGCCTCAATCTGCTGACCCTGAGAGTCATCATCCCCGCACTCGCCCTCATCACCCTGCACAGCACAGGGTACGCTTGCCCTATGCGCATCAGGTCATGCCAGCCTTGATGCTGAGCATCCCTGTCAGAGGTACTGTGACCAGTCAGTTCCCCAGGTCCTCGCGGGCCGTTACGAGATCCGCGACCTCATCGGACGTGGTGGTATGGCAGAGGTGCACCTCGGCTACGACACCCGCCTGTCGCGGGTCGTGGCCATCAAGCTGTTGCGTTCGAGACATCGCCGGCGACCCAACCTTCCAGGCCCGTTTCCGCCGCGAGGCCCAGTCGGCGGCGGCACTCAATCACCCTGCCGTCGTCGCCGTCTACGACTCCGGCGAGGAGGAGCTGCTTCAGCCCGGCGGCGCCAGCCGTACCGTGCCCTACATCGTCATGGGTACGTCGAGGGGCACACCGTGCGCGAGCTCCTCAGCGAGGGCGAGGCCGTCCCGATCCCGGAGGCCGTGGAGATCGTCTCCGGCGTGCTGGACGCCCTTGGAGTACTCCCCACCGGGTGGGGATCGTCCACCGCGACATCAAGCCCGGAAACATCATGCTGACCTCCACCGGTGCGGTGAAGGTCATGGACTTCGGCATCGCGAGGGCCATCGAGACTCCGCCTCCACGGTGACCCAGACCCACACCGTGGTGGGCACCGCCCAGTACCTCTCGCCGGAGCAGGCCCGTGGTGAGTCCGTCGACGCCCGCTCGGACCTGTACTCCACCGGCTGCCTCCTCTACGAGCTCCTCACCGGTCAGCCCCCCTTCCAGGGGCGACTCCGCGGTGGCCATCGCCTATCAGCACGTGCGGGAGATTCCCAAACGGCCCTCATCACTGGCCGCCGACGTCCCCGAGTCCCTGGACCGCGTCATCCTCAAGTCGCTGGCCAAGAGCCGCGAGGACCGCTACCAGGACGCCGCCCATATGCGCGCCGACCTGCAGGCGGCCGCCCGGGGCATGTCCGTGGCCGCACCGGCCGCCGACTCCTGGTCACCCGGCCACCTCGGTCATGGCCTCACCGGCCGCTGAGCCGGTTCAGCAGCCCACCTCCGCCTTCGCCCAGGTGCCCTCCGGGTCCTCTCCGATGCAGGCGGCCAAGGAGGCCGAGGCCCGAGGAGAAGCCCAAGAGCCACGCCTGGGTCTGGATCCTCGTGTTCCTGCTGTTCGTGGCCCTGGCCGTCGTCGCCGGGCTGTGGGCCTCGGAGCCTTCGACTCTCACCCGACCCCCGACGCCGAGTGCGACCGTCACCAAGGTGGATGTCCCCGACGTCGCCGGCCAGGGACGAGGACTCGGCCAAGAAGACCATCGAGGACGCCGGCCTGAAGTTCGCCAGGACGAGGTCGCCAACGACACCGTCAGCGCAGGCCTGGCCGTCTCCTCCGACCCGTCGAAGGGCACGAAGGTCGATCCGGGCACCACCGTCACCGTCCACTTCTCCACCGGATCGGCCACGGTCAGGTGCCCGACTGGAGGGCAAGATCCCAGGAGGACGCCCGCAAGGCCCTCAGGAGGCGGGGACTCGAGGGAGGCAACACCACCCTGGAGGACTCCTCCAGCGTCGCGAGGACCGGGTCATCTACACCGACCCATCGGCGGGGACCTCCGTTGAGCGCGGCACCACGGTGAACCTGGTGCTCTCCACCGGCAATACCTCCGTCCCCGATATCAGCGGCCAGGACGAGTCCACGGCGAAGAAGACCATCGAGGACGCCGGCCTGAAGTTCAAGCGCGGCGACGACGTCACCTCCGCCGAGGTCGAGCAGGGCAAGGCCGTCTCCTCCGACCCGGCCGCGGGCTCCAGCGCCTCAGCGGGAGACACGATCACCGTGCACTTCTCCAGCGGGGCCGCGGCCACGCCGACGCCGAGCAGCATGGTGACGGTGCCCAAGGACCTCAACGGGAAGACTGCCGATGAAGCGGCTGCCGAGCTGCAGAAGCTCGGTCTCAACGTTACCCAGGATCAGAAGGCCTCCAAGGACGTGGACGCCGGTAAGGTCATTGGCACTGATCCGAAGGCCGGCACTCAGGTGCCCGCCGGTTCCACCGTCAACCTCACGGTCTCCAGCGGTAAGGACGGTGGGGACAACAACAACCAACAGCAACCAGCCAACCCCAATCCCGGCGGTGGCGGGAACAACGCCGGCGGCAACAACTGATCACCCGAGAGGCCACGGTGCCGGACTCGAGCTGATCCCCTCGCTCAGATGACTGGCCCCTGAGACACCACGGTCTCAGGGGTCGGTCGCGTCCCTGTCACCCCAGCAGGCCAGCGCGCTCGGCGAGGACCGCCAGGTGCACCGGTTGCGGGCCCCCACCCGGTCCTGGGCGCTGTGCAGGTGGGTCTTGACGGTGGAGGTCGAGATGTACAGCCGGGTAGCGATCTCCTCGGTGGTCAGTCCCTCGGCGGCCGCCGCGATGACATCGAGCTCGCGCCGGCTGAGCCCGGCCGCGGCCTGCCGGGCCTGCGCCACGGCGCGCTGACGCTCCTCGGCGCGAGCGTCATAGGCCGCCACCACCGGGGCCGCGGCCACCGGCTGAGAGCGCACGTAGCGCAGACAGCTCGGCCAGTGCGCCCTGGGGACAGGACGGACTCGCCCATCATGACCCGGCGCAGTCCGGCGTCGAGCTCCTCGGAGGCCGAGTACTTGAGCAGGTAGCCCACCGCACCGGCCTCAATGACCCGCACGACGGCGTCATCGACGTCCCAGGTGGTCAGAGCCACGACATGAGGATGACGCGGAGCCGCACAGATCTGGCGCGTCGCCTCAATCCCGTCCATGACGGGCATCCCGAGGTCCATGAGCACGATATCGGCCTCAACCCTTTCAACGGCCTCGATCGCCTGGCGACCGTCACCGGCCTCGGCGACCACCGCGTAGTCCTCACGCGGCCGCAGAAGCGGTTTGATGGCGGCGCGGGTGAGCGGGTCGTCGTCGACGAGGATGATGCGCACAGGGGAGGACGGTGAGGGGATCGGGGCGGCGGAGGGTCGGGCACGGGGCCAGCCTGGGTGCGTGCGCCGACACGATCACCGTCCCAACGGCCCAGACGCACGAGGATTCTTCAGGCCGAGTGCCCAGTGCCCTGACCCATATCTCCCGGGGCTCGGCCCGGTCAGCGGCCGGCCGGGGACGAGTCCACCGAGCGCCACGGCAGGTGCGCGCTCACCACGAACCTGCCGTGGCCATCGGGGCCGGCACGGAAGGTACCGCCGCAGATCTCCGCCCGTCGGGCCATGCCGCGCAGGCCCGAGCCACCCTGGGTGTCACCGGCCACGGCGCCGACTCCCGAGCCTGCTCCTGGTCCCCAGCCGGAGCTGACGACCCTGAGGCGCCTCACAGGCCTCCTCACCATGCGCACCGGCTTCGGGCGTCGGCTTCTGGCGGGGGATCCGGTTGGAACAGGTGATGTCGATGCCGGCCTCCGGCCCGCCCTCGACCCGCAGCTGGACGCTCATGCCGGGCGAGTGCTTGCGGGCGTTGGTCAGGGACTCCTGGACGATCCGATAGACGGCACGGAGAGCACCTCGTCGGCCTCCGCGGCCCGATCGAGGTAGATCGACGAGCTCAGCGGCTGGCTGGCGGCGAGCACCCCGTCGACAACCTCCTTGAGGTCCTCCAGGCGCGGGGCGGGCTCGGCCGCACCCACCGGTTCGCGCAGGACCGCCAGCAGGAGCGCAGGTCCTTCATGGCCCCTGGGCCTCCTCCCGCACGCGCTGGGCGGCGGCCTGAGGACTCTCCTCATCCGCAGGGTCAGCGGAGCCCGCGGCACCCTGGGGAGTCCGGCGTCGCCAGCACCCCTTGCTCAGGGCGGCGGCGTGGAGGGCGAGCAGCGACAGGCGGTGGCCGAGCCCGTCGTGCACCTCGCGGGCCACCCGCTCGCGCTCGGCCTGCAGGCTCACGGTGTCCGCCAGACGGGTCGAGGTTTGTGCCTGCTCCTCAGCGGTGCGCTCGGCGCGGGCCGAGGCGGCAGCGGCCTCGTGGGCCCGGCGTCGCGCCTCCTTCTCCCCGTCACGTGCGCGCAGCCACAGCCCGACGGCGACAGGCAGGGCCATGACCACCATCGCGAGGAACAGCACCTGCAGCGCCGACGCATGGGTCACGGCATTGGGATCGGGGAGGCAGAGACGATCAGGCCAATCAAGGAGTTCCCAGTGGATCCGTAGCTCGCGTCGCGGAAGAGCGCCACCAGGGCACCGACGGCGAGCAGGGCGCCCGCGACCCACGGGACAGGGTCTCGCAGGGACCGGGACCGGCGCACCACGGTGGTGAAGGCGATGAGTCCCCAACGTCGTGTCCAGGGCGGCTGCAACACCCGCGAGCGCCGAGGCGATCGTGATCGGCACCGGCCAGCGCCGGCGCAGGAAGACCGCGACGAGGCGCCAGCCCCTGTCAGGATTCCGGCGGTGTCGAGAAGTGGGATGACTCTCCTGAGAACCTGTTCATGAGCGGCACGCATTCCCAGCGTGAAAAAGGAACCCCACGAGGCGGGCGAACAGGCCCAGGGAGCGCAGGACCGCGAGATGACCTCGAGAGTGCGGCGTTGCGACGGGGACAGGGATTCCTCGAACGACGGAGCTGGTCTCGCAGGGGTGAGCGGTGCGGGACCGTAGGGAGCCGCAGCCATCGGGGGCGGAGGTGCGGGACCGCCCCCGCAGAAGCGGCGGGAGGAGGGGATAAGCAGGATACGAGGGTGGCATGGGGTATCCCGAGTACCCCTGATACCCCGGGTGGGTGGGATAGGGAGGGTAGGCGGGCCGGCTCTGCGGGCCCGGCGTCCTGGAGGTGCGCGCCCGGCCAGACGCGGCGCACCGCTCCACCCCGGCACGGGCGGTGTGCCGGGTGCAGGAGCGGACGGGTGGCCGGGACTGACATGTGCTCACTGTAGAGCCGGGCACTGACACGCATAGTCACCCGATAGGACACGATTCCGGACGATCGAGCACCCGAGTCGTCGTCCTTTCGGACAGTCCCGACAAGCACCCTTTTTGGACAGCCGTCTCGGACTCATCGGTCGATGTGCCCACTGCGCAGCCGGGGCCATCGTTGTTCCCGTCAGCTGATCCCGTCGGCTCAGCCATGACTCGTATCCCGGTCGGCGCCGCCGCCCGGTACAGCGCCTCACCTCCCTACATCTCGAAGGACCCATCATGACCAACCCGGCCACCCTAGTCCTGCTCCTCACCTGTCGGCAGCCCCGCCCCGGGATACCCTTGCCACCGGCAGCCATGCCTGCCCCTGAGCCGAAGCGCTCCCTGGTTCGCCCGCCACAAGATCCTCACCGGTATTGGCGCCTTCGTCGCCGTCGGCATCGTCGCCTCCGCGCTCAACGGCGGCGGAGGCGCGGGGAGTCCAGCGCCGCCGTCTCGTCCGCTGCCCAGTCCACCACCCAGTCGCGTCGCCAGCGCGGCAGGGAGACTAGCCGGACAGGATGCCGCCTCTGCACCCTCCCCGAGCAGACGACTCAGGCCGACGACTCGGGCAAGACGGATGCCGGCAAGACCGACTCTCGGCCTGAGCTTCCCTGGGAAGCAGTCGGAGACGTCGTCGGAAAGGCCGGTGACACGATCGACGACGACGGCGTCAAGGTGACCGCCACGACGTCGGGCCGCGGGCGACGCCACCCTGGGCCCCACCGCCTGCTCGACCATCACGATCACCAACGGCTCCAAGAACACCCTGGACGTCAACGCCCTGGACTTCACCTTTGCAGAACCCGGCCGGGGCGATCAGCAACAGCGGCTTCCTGGGTCGAGCAACCACCTGTCTTCCTCCACGCTCATCGCGGGCGGCTCGGTCAGCGGCGATGTCTGCTTCGATACCGACGTGTCGGCCGGCGGTCAGTACGTGCCGCTCCAAGCCCACGCTCTCGTTGTTCGGGCACCGCCGACCTGGGTCAACAACCTCTGACCCACAACTGGTCGGGAACATCCTGCAGCGTGCGGGGACAGGGAGCTCCTGTCCCCGCACGCGTCGTTCGTCCCGGCCGTACAGGTTCGTCCCCGGCCGAGAAAGCAGGCTGCTCAGATGCCGCGAGCGGACAGGGACGCCGTCGATCGCGCGCAGCTCCTCGAGGACCCTGGGCTCGATGTCGCCCTCGACGTCGACCAGCGTCACCGCCAGCTCGCCGCGCGACTTGTTGAGCAGGTTGGCGATGTTCTGCCCGTGCTGGGCCACGATCGTGGAGACCTGGCCGACCATGTTGGGCACGTTGCGGTTGACGATGACGAGCCGGTGCGTGTCCTCCTGCCGCGCCATGACGGCCTCGGGAAGTTCACGGAGTTGTGCACCTGGCCGTCCTCGAGGAAGCCGCGCAGGGAGTCGGCGGCCATGATGGCGCAGTTGCGCTCAGCCTCCTGGTGGAGGCGCCCAGGGTGGGGAACGGGAGATGCACTTGGGGTGCTTGTGAACCTGCGTGGAGGGAAGTCGCACACGTAACCGCGCAGCGTGCCCTCGTCCAGGGCGGCCACGACGGCGTCGGTGTCGACGATCTCGGCCCGCGCGAGTTGAGCAGCACCGCGGTCTCCTTCATCGAGGGCCCAGGCGCTGGGTACTCACCAGCCCGCGGGTGGCGGGATGAGGGGCACGTGGACGGTGAGGATGTCCGCGCGGCGGAAGACCTCCTCCATGGAGTCGGCCCGCTCGACCTCGGCGCTCAGGTGCCAGGCGTGCTCCACGGAGATGCCCGGGTCGAAGCCGACGACGTTGAGGCCCAGCCCCAGGGGCCGCGTTGGCCACCTGCACACCGATGGCCCCCAGCCCGATGACGCCGAGGGTGCGGCGGGCAGCTCGAAGCCGACGAACTGCTTCGCCGGCCTCGACGGCCTTGGCGATCTCGGCGTCGTCGCCCTCCAGGGTGTGGGCGAAGCGGGCCGCCGGGATGAGGTTGCGCGAGGCGATGAACAGGCCCGCCAGAACCAGCTCCCTTGACGGCGTTGGCGTTGGCGCCGGGGGTGTTGAACACGGGCACGCCGCGCTCGGTGAGCCTGTCCACCGGATGTTGTTCGTGCCGGCGCCGGCGCGGCCACGGCCAGGACCGAATCCTCGATGGGGGTGTCGTGGAGCTGGCCGAGCGCACCAGGAGGGCGTCGGGCTCCTCCACGGATCCGCCAACCTCGTAGAGATCGTCGGGCAGGCGGGACAGGCCCGCCCCGGAGATGGCGTTGAGAGTACGGATGCGGAACTTGCGGTCAGCGCTGCTGGTGGTCACGGAGGTACTTTCTTCAGAACGGTCCGAATGGAGGGGCGGTTGCGGCGGGAAGCCGAGCCCAAAGGCCGGCAGGCGGCTCGAGGCTCAGGCCCGGTCGGCGAAGTCGGTCATGTAGTCGATGAGGGCGCGCACGCCCTCGATCGGCATGGCGTTGTAGATGGAGGCGCGCATGCCGCCCACGGAGCGGTGGCCCTTGAGGTTGGTCAGGCCCGCGGCCTGGGCACCTGCCAGGAAGTCGGTGTCGAGGGCTGGGTCGGCCAGGGTGAAGGGCACGTTCATCCAGGACCGCGAGCGCTTCTGGACCGGGTTGGCGTAAGTCGGAGGAGTCGATGAAGCCGTGAGGAGACTCGGCCTTGGCGCGGTTGCGCTCGGCCATCGCCTCCAGGCCGCCGCCGTCCTCGATCCAGTGGCCGATGAGCCCCAGCAGATAGATGGCGAAGGTGGGGGGCGTGTTGAGCATGGAGTCGGCGTCGGCCATCTTCTGGTAGTCCAGGACAGTGGGGGTCACCGGGCGGGCGTGCCCCAGCAGGTCCTCGCGCACGATGACGACGGCCAGGCCCGAGGGGCCCATGTTCTTCTGGGCGCCGGCGTAGATGAGGCCGTAACGGCTGACGTCGATGGGCCGCGAGAGGATCGTGGAGGAGAAGTCGGCCACGAGCGGCACGTCGCCGGCCTCGGGCACGTAGTCGAACTCGACGCCGCCGATAGTCTCGTTGGGCGTGTAGTGCAGGTAGCGGGCGCTCTCGGGCACGGTGAAGGAGCCGGGCTCGGGGGTGGTCGTGTGAGGAGGCGGCCTCGTCGGCGGGCACGACGACGTCGAGCTCGTGAGGCGCCGGCCTGCTTGATGGCCTTGGCGGACCACTGGCCGGTGTTGAGGTAGGCGACCGTGTCACCGGGGGCGGTCAGGTTGAGGGGGATGCCGGCGAACTGGGCGCTGGCCCCTCCCTGGAGGAAGAGGACGCGGTAGTTCTCAGGGATGGACAGGAGTCGGCGCAAGGTGGCCTCGGCGTCGGCCGCGCAGGCCACGAAGTCGGCTCCACGGTGGGAGACCTCCAGGACGGACATTCTCGATCCTCCCCAGCTGGTGAGCTCGGAGGCGGCCTGCTCGAGGACGGGCAGGGGAGCTGGGCGGGACCGGCGGAGAAATTGAAGACGCGCACGGAGTCATCATTGCCTCTTATGCGCGCGGCGGCAATCTCGTCCCGCCTGGCGACGATGACACCTCTTCATCCCACCCCGCCTCGGCCGGCCCCGAAGAGCTCCTCAACGTTCTCCCCGGCCGACAACGCCGGCCGACATTGAGCCACAGCCGAAACGAGGCGCAGCACGGCGCGAAATTCTCATGTCCGCTAAAAGTATGGATGACATAGGCGCTCCGCCCTGTCAACCAAGCACGTTGTCAGCGATAGCACAGGTAGACTCGCTCAACTGACCGGTAGGGTTTACCCACACCCAGGTCCCTACCTAACAAGTTTTCATGATCGATTCACAGCACGACGAGACCACTTCGGCAGCAGCTCCGGGCTCCAGCTCGAGGGCCGCAGAGGAGTCGCACGGTCCAGGTTCTGATCGCGAGCCCTCCCTGGGCCGCCAGTTGATCGACCGGCTCCGCAGGGGGCGCAGGCCGCGACTCGGCGCCCTCATCGTGGCGCTCGTCGCCGTCGTGTCCCTGGCCACCGGGTTCCGGGCCTGCAACTGCAACCGGGCCTGGACCGAGGTGCCGGCGGCGGCCACACCGGAGGCCAACCCGCTCAAGGGCATGATGCCCTTCGCGCCGTCGGACGCCTCCTACTCGCCTGGGCTGCCCGAGACGGCCCCGCCCTACACGATGGAGTGGCTGACACTGCCGGTCAGCGACGTCGTCGCCGGGCCCGGCTCCTACTCGTGGGACAAGCTCGAGGCGCACCTCAACGCCATCGCCGCGCGCGGGCACCAGGCGGTGCTGCGTTTCTACGTCGACTACCCCGGTCGCCCCAGCGGCATGCCTGCCTACCTGCTGAGCTCCCATGAGGTCCCGACCCGCGAGTACACGGTCAACGGCAACGCGCCGGGCCAGTCGCTGGCGCCGGACTACAACGACCCCGAGATGATGTCGATGCTCACCGGCTTCATCTCCGCCCTCGGCCAGCAGTACGACGGCGATCCGCGCCTGGCCTTCATCACCCACGGCCTGGTGGGCTTCTGGGGCGAGGGGCACCTACCCGATGAACGGCAAGGTCTCCGGGGAGAACCCCTCCGGCGAGAACTGGATGCCGTCGACGGCGAACCAGAACACCCTCGTCGACACCTGGGACGGCGCCTTCCAGGTGACGCCGACGCTGGCCCGCTACCCGTCCGCGGAGACGGCCAAGCACAGAGTCGGCTACCACGACGACCCTTCGGCTACGCGACGATGGACACCGCCGACTGGCACTTCCTGCCCCAGCTGAAGCAGGCTAAGGCGGACCAGGCCTGGCAACGCTACCCGATCGGCGGCGAGATCTACCCCGGTATCCAGGAGTGCTCCGTGCGCAACCCGGGCAGCTGCATGGCCTCGGGCTCCAACGGAGGAACAGTGGACATCAGCGCCTCCATCAAGGCCACGCACGCGAGCTGGCTGGTGGACAACTGGGCCTTTCACCACGACGCTCAACGGCACCGAGCGCGAGCGGACCGTACAGGCCTCCGCCGAGACCGGCTACGACCTGGCGGTGGCGCGCTGGCGGATGCGCAACGGCAAGGTCGAGTGCAGATCGCCAACAACGGGTGGCCCCTCTACTACAACTGGAACGTGGAGGCGGTGGCCTTCAATACCTCGACCGGTACGGAAGTCGGGCGCACCACGCTCAGTGGCGACCTGCGCAAGATCGAGATCGGCAAGACCCAGACCTTCTCGGGCAGCTGCCGGACGACCCGGCCGGAGAGAACACGATCCTGGTACGCGTGGTCAACCCGCTGGAGTCGGGCCAGCCGCTGCGCTTCTCCAGCGCCGGCCAGGACCAGACGCTCCCCGGCTACCTCACCCTGGGCCGCACCCCCACCAAGTAGGGCCCCGGCCCGACGACGGCGAAATCCCAACGGAATCTGGCGGGGCTTCGGCCCAGGACCGGCCTCCCCGGCCAGTTCTGCGCCGACAGCTCGCGCACTACTCATCCCGCTGTCGAGTGCGTCGAGGCGCGCGGGACCTACGGCCGGCTGAGGATCGGGTCGTTGACAGCGGTCTGGCGGGGCGCTGGTGTCCATGGCGCTGACATCAACCCCGCACCGGCGTCGCAAGCCGGGAAGGATCCTTGGAATTCCAACGGTTCCCACTGGGCGTGCCGACGGCGGGCTCGTTGATGTCAGCGCCGTGGACACTGAGCTGCTGACGTGCTCGATTCCGCGAGGTCTTGTGAGGTCTTGGTCGTGAGGCTGCGCGCCCTCATCTCCCGCCGCCTGACTCCTGCCCGGCCCCTTCTGGTTCCCACGCTGCCTCCTGGCAGTGGCTCGACGCCCACTAAGCCCTGGGCACCGTCCTCGGACCGCCCCACTCCACGAGGGTGGGGATCTACTGGCCAGGGTCGTGCGCTGCACGAACCCACCACCCATGTGAGTACCCCCACCCCTTTCCAGTAGCCCCCAACCCTCGTGCAATAGACGTCTTGGCCCGGCTGACCGGGCCCGGGTAAGTGCAAAGGGCACTA